>Ga0123337_10001316_pt1 | contig 32642 bp, 24 predicted proteins | sample frozenSSSSmetaG_FD_89792 | JGI IMG/M metagenome (GOLD analysis project Ga0123337, IMG submission 89792) | Glacier valley bacterial and archeal communities from Borup Fiord, Nunavut, Canada, to study Microbial Dark Matter (Phase II) -... | ecosystem: Environmental > Aquatic > Freshwater > Ice >...
CCGGGAGTGTATAAATTCACATCATCTGCTCAGCTTAATTCTACACTTACATTAAATGATGGAGGAGACCCCAACGCCGTGTTTATTTTTCAGATTGGATCTACGCTTACTACAGCCAGTTATTCAAAAGTGGTAATGAGCAGTGGTGGTAAGGGGCCGAACGTATACTGGCAAATTGGTTCATCAGCCACGATAGGTACTTATACAACTTTTGTTGGTAATATTATAGCCCTGGCCAGTATTACCATGACTACTGGGGCTACTACTTCTGGTCGTTTGCTTGCTTTGAACGGTGCGGTTACCATGGATACTAATACTGCTTATGCAATTACAGCCGAACAAATAGCTGATTCAGACAGTGATGGGGTTGCAGATAATATGGACGAATACCCCAGCGATCCCAAAAAAGCATATAATAACTATTCATCTGCCCTGGGTTCAACTGTTGCCTTTGAAGATCAATGGCCTAAAAAAGGAGATTTTGATTTGAACGATATGGTGATAACGTATAAATATAACATCATAACCAATGCACAAAATATAGTTGTACATGTTATTGGCTATTACAATTTAGTTGCTACTGGTGGTAATTACGGAAGTGCATTTGGGGTAGAGTTTCCTATAACCGCAGGGAAAGTAGTGGGACTTACTGGCGGAGTTCTAGAAGCAGGTCAAAGAAATGCAGTTGTAATATTGTTTAATAATATGCGTGGCCAAACATCGTCATGGAATACTCAACGTGGTGTATCCTCTGCCGCTCCCTTAGTCTATACAGCTAGTTTTAATATAATAAATGGACCAAATCTTAGTATTTTTGGTACAGATTTTAATCCTTTCATATATAATATGATAGCCGGTTCGAGGCATGAGGTACACTTACCTGGTAAAACACCCACTGATTTAGCAGACAGATCCCTGTTTGGAACAGCGGATGATAATACTGATGCGGCTGCCGCAAGATACTATGTTACTAAAACCGGTCTGCCTTATGCCATCACCGTACCAACGGCGTCCTTTGATTACCCTTTTGAGGAAACAGACATAAATCTGGCTTACTTACATTTTGCAGATTGGGCCCAATCTGGAGGTAGATTGTTTCCTGATTGGTTTTCAAACACCGCCACAGGTTACAGAAATCAAACATTAATTTACATCAAATAATAATTGTCAGATTACTTTTTAACCCTCATATCAATTAGTTTTTTATGAAAAAAATATTAATAACAATAGCGATTATTTCAGCTTTAGCCTTTAATTCTTGTAAAACAACAAATGAAGCAATACCCGAAATGCCAGCAAATACCACAAACAGCATAAAAGTACCAATCGGTTTTACCTGGCAAAATTCAAGGAATTTAAACTTCACGATTAGTTTAACGGATGTAAGATTTCCAAAATCCATATACATGATTTCTATTTATAATGGCGATCCTTCAAACGGTGGAAGCCTACTTATCAAAGGGTCTGCAACAACTCAATCGGAATTTAGAGGAAGAGTATACACATCAAATCAAACCACTCAGATCCATATCATTAAAACCGCACCAGATAATTCGAAGACAGTAAAAAAAGTATCTATTGAAAATGATGATATAATAACTTCAATAGGTCTGTAATTTACTCTTAGTGCTAAATAATTTACCTGGAAATTTCATGGTAAATTATTTAACACTAAGAAATTTTACTATTTCACTATCTTAATCTATTCCTTAAATATTTTCATTAAAAAGTGAAAGAACTATATAAGGTAACTATCTAAAAATCAGCGTCGAAGAAAAATCAATTCTGAATTTAACCTATAATCAAAGTTTGTTCAAGATTCTTCAGTTTTAAAATTCACATCATTGTTTATTACTGAAATAGATATGGCTAGTACATATCTTCATATGTCTCAAAATTATTATTGATTAAGCTCGTTTTAATAACGCCAATGTTCGATTCAAATATTATTACAATTATTGTAGTAACTGACAATCATTATGTTATCCTTTTAGCCGCGCTTTTAAAATCAATTGAAAAAAATCATAAATCCGCTGAAAAAATACATTTATATATAGTAGAAGACAAAGTAAATAATAAAAACAAAATAAAATTAAGAGCTTCTGTTTGCCCGATAATGATTACGATTCATTGGGTTAAAATGACTTCTGTAATACCAGCTGGAGTTCGACTTCCTATTGACCTTACATCTTATCCTTTAAATATTTATGTGAGATTGTTCTCTCCAAATATTGTTCCGTCTGGTACAGAAAAAGCACTTTTTTTGGACGTTGACCTCATTTTTATGGAAGATATAAGCAAAATTTGGAACACTCAGCTCGGTAATAATGTACTTGGTGCAGTACAGGACTCCCGGATTCTTAGCTTTGATAATAGCTGGGGTGGCATTTTAAATTATCAGAAATTAGGATTTGATCCTAACACTAAATACTTTAACACAGGATTATTATTAATCAATATAAACATGTGGAAGAAGCAACAACTTACGCAACGAACATTAAACTGTGTGAACCAAAATATCAAATACGCAAACTATCCCGAGCAATATGGATTAAATGTTGTACTTGCTAACCAATGGATTGAGCTAGATGCCAGGTGGAATTACTTTGCAACGGGTGATCTTGAGGGCCCTTTTGTTATACATTTTATCTCTCGTAAACCCATTTACAAGAGCTACAATAACAATTTACACTACAAAGAAATATTTTACAACTACCTGAAATTAACCCTTTATAAAAGTACGAAACCGGTGTATGAGTTAAATCGTTACATTAAAAAATTTAATAATGTCAGGGTTAAAGTTTGGCATAGATTATTTGTTAATTAATTTATGGAAATTTTTTATTAGCCATACCTATAAGGTTGATCAAGAAAAATAAATAAGGTTTGTTTCGGGATTATTTTTGCTTCAAAAAGAGTACATCAAAATTACTTTCTAGCTGTGGCTTGCCTTCACAATGTATAAAGATAAAGGGGTATTAGGATTAGTCTAATCATCATGGATCATTTTAACTTAGCAGAACTCATATTCCATTCATAAACCCTTTTAAGAGAAGGCATTTGCTTCAATTGCTCCACTCCTGCTTTACTAACACCTGTTTCATTCAAATTAACAGCTTCGAGATGCTTTAAATTAGAAATGAGTGGTATAATCTTATCCGTAATTGGATTCTTTTCAAGCCTTAGCTTTTCCAGATTGATTAGATAGGGTAAAAAATCAAGGTCCTTGTCAGTCAAATTATTTGCCGATAAATTTAACCAGATCACATTATTTGCAATTGAATTAAGTCCGGGTTTGATTAAAGCTATTTGCTTACTGTTAGCTTCAGGCAAAGTAATATCCAACATTAAGGGCTGATGCTGCATTACTCTGATGTTTAAGCCTAGCTGGCGAAGACTATCCAGTAATTTTAAATTAGTAAAAACAGGAATATCAGGATTTGAAACCGGATAATCCGGGTCAGCAGATTCTTGTGAGGCGCTACCACCAATTTTTAAATAGCTCGCAACAAGCGGTATAACTGACTGAGTATTTTTTAATTCAGACATCCTTTTACCGGTAATGGAATTGCCCTTTTCTATCCACCATTGAATGATTTCCACTTCTGATTTCGTCAATGGTGTTTTTCCATCAGAAGGCATAAAATCCTCATGTTCAGGATCCAGAGTGATGCGTTTATACAATTCACTCTCTTTTAATGAGCCTGCGACAATTGCCGGACCATTTTTGCCACCTTTTTTCAAATCTGACATAGTTTTCATCGAGAGCTCACCTTTCATTTTACCGGCTCTATGACATTGAGAACAGCGCTGGATTAATATTGGATGAACAACATCTTCAAAGATCATCGCCTGTTCTGCACTTGCAGGTTTAATTCTTTCCTGCTGTTTAAGTACCTCTATCGACAGGTATTCTGCACCGTGGGTCAGTGTTCCCCCCTGATGCCCTGTATAGCTCATTAAAGCCATAGTCAATACACAAAGTGCGGTAAAGACCGAGCGATTAATTACCGGTAATTTTTTAAATGTCCCATTGCTGAGCAGAAATAGTAATCCTGAAATCAATGCTAATGCGATACCAGATATTTTATGATCATTCAGGTCTACGGTTTCGTAATCACCACTTAATGATAATATATAACCAAAAATACAGGCCAGTACAGCAGAAATGAATCCAAGCAATAAGGTAAACGATACCGGGGCTTTAAGGTGCTTATATTTCTCATTATAAGAGATAATTTCAAATATAGTGGCCAGTAAAAGAAATCCAATCGGTAAATGAACGACAAGCGGATGCAGTCTACCCGAAAATAGCGCTATATCTAACAGCATCTTTTATATCCGGGTTAACTTTACAGGTGCCGTGTTATTTGCATTCCACTGGCAAACATAGATATTCTTATCTTCATCAATACATACATCATGGCAATGCTGAAACATCTGACCGGGTGCTTGCATAGTAGCTTGCAAGGCATTGTTTTTATAGACCGGCGCATTTCCCCCAGGATTGGAAATTACCTTATTTGATGCATCTAAAATGGTTATAAAACCACTATTGCCACCAATCATTTTACCTGCTTCATCATTCGACCAGCATACTCCTGCATATAGATTTTCACCATCCAGTACAGGCCGGCATACATGCATTCCCGGCATGTCAATTCGGCGCAGGAATTTGCCATCCATAGTAAATATTTTGAAGCAATTTTCCTCTCTTGAAGTGCAAATCAATGTTGGATTATTTTTGTTTCTGTAATCTATTGCCACACCATGAGCGCATCGTAAATTCCAATCAGGATTTGTATTTTTTCGGCCGCCAAAATGCCGAATATATTGCCCCTTACTGTTGTATTGTATAATGTAGTCAGATCCATAACCATCAGCAACATAAATATCACCATTTGGGCCAATGGCTGTTTCAGTAGGCATAAACTTTTCATCATCTTTATATATGCCAATTGTTTTCGGATGCCCGATAGAAAAAATTATTCTGCCGCTTAAATCAGTTTTTATAACCTGTCCGGCTTGTGCATTCCAAGCGCCTGTTTTATTCTGATACCATCCGCAATCCACAATCATTAGAAAATCTTCTCCACCTTCCTTACTGATCGATAAACCATGCCCTCCTGGCCAGGCTGTTCCCCAACTATCCAGCAACTTTCCTGATTTGTCAAAAATCAAAATGTTGTTCTGGGTATGATCTCCAAGCATGATTAGCCTGCCTTTGCTATCCTGAACCATTTCATGGCAATTAAAGAGCGGATTACTGTTCACACTGATTTTTGCCCAGGCTTTATCAACCTTATATTTGAACTCGCCATGACCTATTACTTCATCAGCGGCATTAGTATTAGCAAAAGAATTGGAAAACGCTGTTTCCGAACCGGCAATGCTTATTGCGGTTGCCATTCCTGTATTCTTAAGAAAATTTCTTCTGGAAATCATAGCTATATATTTCTATTTAAGTTTAATCTTTATTAATTAAAAGAAAAATAATTTCCTTTAACTTAAAATATCTTGAACCACCTTACCTTCTACATCAGTTAAGCGAAAACGTCTGCCTTGAAATTTATAGGTTAGTCTTTCATGATCTATTCCCATAATGTGCATTAAGGTGGCATGAAAATCATGTACATGCACCGGGTCTTTTACGATATTATAACTAAAGTCATCGGTTTCTCCATAACTTATCCCTGCTTTTACTCCGGCACCTGCCATCCACATTGTAAAGCAACGCGGATGATGATCCCTGCCATAATTAGTTGGAAATAACTTTCCCTGGGAATAAACGGTACGGCCAAACTCGCCGCCCCAAATCACAAGGGTATCTTCTAACAGGCCTCTCCTTTTCAAGTCTTTAATAAAGGCAGCTGTTGCCTGATCTGTATCTTTACATTGCTTCTTCATATTTTCCGGCAGATTACCGTGATGATCCCAACCCTGGTGATAGAGCTGTACGAATTTTACATCTTTTTCCAATAATTTTCTTGCCAGGATACAGTTGGCGGCATAGGTTCCCGGATCACGGCTATCAGGACCATACATTTCAAAAACCTCATCTGTTTCATCTTTTGTTGACATCACATCCGGGATGGAAGTCTGCATACGGTAAGCCATTTCGTATTGAGCAATACGGGCATCAACTTCAGGATCGCCATAAGCACCATTTTGAAGTTTATTTAATTTACCAAGATAGTCGAGCATTTCCTGACGGTCTTTCCCCTCATATCCTTCCGGATTATCCAGAAATAGAACAGGGTCTTTTCCGGCCCTGAACTGAACTCCCTGATGCTCAGAAGGCAGGAAACCATTCCCCCATAACCTGGCGTACAAGGGTTGATCCTTGGCTGCATTTTTTGAGACAAGTACAATAAAGGTTGGTAGGTTACTGTTATCTGATCCCAATCCATAACTAAGCCAGGAGCCTATTGAAGCCCTGCCGGGCAATTGATTCCCTGTTTGAAAAAAGGTTAATGCAGGATCATGGTTTATTGCTTCTGAATGAATGGACTTTATAATGCACAAATCATCCACAACCTGGGCAGTATGGGGTAAAAGTTCGCTGACCCAGGTTCTGGAATCACCATGCTGATTAAATTTAAAAATTGAAGGAACAACAGGTAAAGTACTCTGACTTCCACTCATACCGGTTAATCGCTGTCCCTGGCGTATCGAATCCGGGAGTTCCTGACCGAACAGATCAACAAGTTTGGGTTTATAATCAAAAGTCTCAAACTGAGAAGGCCCCCCACTCATAAATAAATAGACAACCCTCTTGGCTTTTGGAGCAAAATGCGGTAAAGCTTTTAGAATTTCCTGCTCCAGGCTTGCCGCGGAACTTTCATTTGCAAGAGTATTAGCCAATTCACCCAAAACAGATTTCCCAATCAATGAACTCAGCGCTAAGGCACCTATACCCAGAGATGTTTTGGTCAGGAAATCACGCCTGTCCCAACCCTTATTTAAACGATCAAATTCAGGTGAATGTAATTTGAAGGGCTCTTTATGATGATGATCGCTCATACTTATCTTTTAGTTAAGGCTGCATCTGAATTTAAGATAACGCTTGCCACTACAGCATTAGCGGCGAGCATCGCCGGTTCAAGATCTTTGTTTATTTTAAATTGTCCCGCTTCCAGCCATCCTTTGGTTCGTTTTGGATCTGCTCTGAATTTTTTCAACTCATTGCTTTGCAGGGATTGTAATAATTTTAGTTCTGCTTTTCCAGGACTAATACCTGTAAGTTTTCTATAGACCTCAGTTATGGCTGTGGATTGGTTATTGGAGGAAGAAATCTGCTGACCGAGTACTTTTGATGCTTCAACAAATGTAGGATCATTCATTAACACAAGTGCCTGTAAAGGGGTATTTGTACTTTGCCTGCGTACCACACAATAGCTTCTTTCTGTTGCATCAAAGGTATTTAATGTCGGATTTGGCACAGAACGTTTAACCAGCACATACAAGCTGCGCCGGTAAACTGCAGCACCGGTATCGGCGGTATAGCTCGTATTATTAATTTCCCATAAACCTGCGGGTTGATAAGGTTTCACACTCTTACCACCAATTTTATTATTTAGTAAACCACTGGCCATTAAAGCATTATCACGTATCATTTCGGCTTCCATTCGCCGGGAAGCCCCATGGGAAAGGAATCTGTTTTCAGGATCTTTTAATTTTGTATCTGAATTCGCCTTTGAATCCTGCCTGTATGTTGCAGACATAACGATCAATTTGCACAATTCCTTTGTATCCCATCCACTCTCTTTAAAGCTAATGGCTAACCAATCCAATAATTCCGGATGACTAGGCAATTCTCCCTGATTCCCAAAATCTTCTGATGTTTTAACCAGGCCAGTTCCAAAGAAGTTCTGCCAATATCTGTTCACCGCTACTCTTGCAGTAAGCGGGTGTTTGTCATTTGTTAACCATTGGGCCAGACCGTATCTGTTTTTAGGAAGATTTTCCGGAAATGGAAGTATAGATTCTGGTGTGTTTGGAAAAACCTCTTCCCCCGGACTATCATAATTACCCCTGTTTAAGATGAAGGTCTTTTTAGGCTGAGGAGAATCCTGCATAACCATTAATTCCTTGATCTTATTGACCGAATCGGCAAGTTCGGTACGCATGGTTTGTAATTTTCTTGCCTCTTCCTTCACTGCCGGATCCAGAACAGATGTATAGTATTTATTCAGCAAAATTAATTCGCTTTCTGTTAATTGTTGTGGCTCTTTTTGAGCCAGAGATGCCCAGGAAGCTTTTCTGCCAATGATCCTAACTTCATAGTCCGTTAACTCCCGGTTATAAACCATGATATCATCCACCTGTCCTCCCTTGAATCCCAGTCCGCGATCCCAGGCCCCTATTTGCAGCCCCGGTTGTTCTTTCGAATACATGAGGATGTCTTTGCTAAGCTGATCCATCGTTGTGATAAGCTTCAGCTCTGTACCATTTTCATATAATTTCAATCCATTGGCCTTAGAAGATCCATCATAAGTCATGGTCAGCTGTACCCACTGATTCCGGATTACTGGTTTCTGAGTTACTCTGGAAATGGCATTTGAAGGTGCAGCATGCGACATATTTACGCTCAGTCGGTTATCCTTGAGATACAAGTGATAGCCCCTGAAATTATACAGGCGTTCTGAAACACATTTATGAAACAGAACACCTTCTTTAAAGTCTTTGGGAATAAATACATCGATATTTATGCTAAAAGGTTCAGATTTTCTAAAAACCCCAACATTTTTCAGCTCATACCATTGGTCTCCATTTAAAACCAATGCCTGGTCATTTTCTCTGTCTGCAAAAACCGGTTTATCAATTGATGAGCTAATTAAGGTGTTGCCGGTAAATTCAGGATAATTACTCTTGAGGGATTTACCTGAAAATTTGTAATATGCCTGCAATCCTTCCCTGGGAATTGATTCTACGGCTAATAATTTATATTTTCTTTCCTTAATCCATTTCTGAAAGGTAAGTCGCGAATCATTTTTTGTTTTAATGAATTTATTCTCCTGAATCGAAATTTTCTTTTTAATGTAATTGAGGATCTTTTCCTGTTGTTCAGTAGGGAGCAACATCGTTGGAGATGGCATAGCATCGTCCCATGAAATTTGTCCCGCTTCTTTTACTTTATTAAAAAAGCCATACAATTCATAATAATTTTTCTGTGAGATAGGATCATATTTATGGTCATGACATCTTGCACAACCCACCGGAAGACCCATTAAAGCTACTCCGGTTGTATTAACCCGGTCAATTACGTACTCCGTCTGAAATTCTTCTTCAATAATTCCACCTTCCATATTTTGCTGATGGATTCTGTTAAATGCGGTTGCAATCCGCATGTCCTTACTTGCATTTGGTATCAGATCACCTGCTAATTGCCATTGGATAAATTTATCATAGGGTAAATTTTGATTATAGGCTTTAATAACCCAATCGCGGTAGGGTGACATATCAATGAGCCTGTCGACCGTGTAACCATGAGAATCTGAAAAACGTGCGAGATCAAGCCAGTTTAAGGCCATTTTTTCACCATAATGAGCTGAATTAAGCAAGCGATCCACCTGCTTTTCATAGGCATTTGGAGAACTATCCTTTAAAAAAGAATTTATTTCAGTAATTGTGGGAGGAAGACCTGTAAGGTCGAGAGACAGCCTTCTTAGCAAGATTTCCTTATCAGCCAGAACGGAAGGCTTTAATTTTTCAAGCTCTAGTTTTTTGGCAATGAAATTATCGATTGGATTGATGACCCATTTATCATCTTTGACATCAGGAACATCCCGCTTTTCGGGATTTACAAATGCCCAATGAGGTTTATACTCTGCTCCTTCTTTTATCCATTTTATTAGAATTGCCTTTTCTTTCGCAGAAAGACTAAGATTTGATTTTTTGTCAGGCATCTGGTATTCAGGATCATCTGATAAGATTCTGTGAAAAAGTTCACTTCCATTAAGGTCACCAGGATCGATGGCGACCTTTCCGGGACTTTCAGGAAGTTCATCAAATGCAAAAGAAGCGATATCCAATCTTAGACCAGCCTCCTGCTTTGCCTTATCAGGTCCATGACAAGAGAAACATTTATCAGATAGTATCGGTTTTACATGAATATTGTAATCTAGTTTATCCGGAAGTCCAGTATATGCCGCTTCTACATCCTCAGGTAAGTTGGGGGAGCAGGATACCATGAAGAATATTACAAGCTGTATGGTTACAAAAGCGGATAGTCTATTCAAATGATTCATCACAAAATCTGATTAACAAGGTATTAAAATCCTGCGGCTCCTCAAAGGCAAATTAATCAGGACTTTAAATATTAAATTTAAATCAAAATATTCTTTTCCTGCTATCTCAGTTTCATCATTTTTAAAAACAGATCAAACTATTAAAATTTTTATATTTTTAAATTTCTGTATAGGTGTGATCCTGAAAGAATAAATTTATAAACAATCAAAAATTAAAAACATGAACATGCAAAAACTATTACTGTCTTTACTATGGCTTTCCTTGTTAACCCTATTAGGTGTAACCGTACTTTTTCAGTTAAACTTTGAAATGGAAGCGAAAGTATTGACCTGCATATTCTTTGTTTTTCTTTTGGCGGGAATTAATGCTTCAAATTTTTTGAAAGGTTTTGCATACACCATTTGGGTGATTGCCGCGGCAACATTAAGTATGATTTTTCCAACTTTCATCACTAACATTGGCGGATTTAATACAGAAAATCTGATTGTTCCATTGATCCAACTGATCATGTTTGGTATGGGTACCACAATGGGAATAAAAGATTTTGCAGGAGTACTTAAAATGCCCAAGGGAGTGATTATTGGCGTAACCCTGCATTTTACTTTTATGGCACTTATTGCCTTACTTTTAACAAGTACAATTAATTTCACCCCTGAAATTGCTGCAGGCATAGTACTTATTGGATCTGTTCCTTGTGGGGTTTCATCTAATATCTTAAACTTTTTATCAAAAGGAAATCTGGCACTTTCTATTACTATTACATCAATCGCCACGCTCGTATCACCATTTGTGACACCCTTCCTAATGCAACAATTAGCTGGACAGTTTATCCCTATAGATTTACCAGGTATGATTTTAAGTATCAGTAAAATGATTTTTGCGCCATTAATAGCAGGAATTATTTTCAATAAGATATTTGGAAACCGTATTGTGTGGTTAAATGCAACAATGCCGATGGTTGCTATGGCCGCCAATGTCTTTATTATCGCAGTTATCGTTGCAGCCGGTAGAGACAGCTTATTAACCATCGGACTTCTTTTGTTTTTGGCAGCATTCATTCACAATGCAATGGGCTTCGCATCAGGATACTGGGCCTGCCGCCTGCTAAAAATGAATAAAAGAGACAGCAGGACCATTGCAATTGAAGTAGGTCTTGCAAATGGAGGAATGGCAGCGGGAATAGCTTTTGAGCTAGGCAGGGCCGCCACCATGGGTCTCTACCCTGCTATATTTGGCACATGGATGGATATTTCAGGATCTTTTCTTGCTAACTGGTGGAGAAAAGAGCCGGTGGACGATGAAATTTTAACAGATAACCATCGGGTTGAGAATGGAGACCCGATAGGTGTAGGGCTGAGAGTTGAGAGGGAGGAAATGGGGAATGGGATATAGGAAATATTAGCAAATTATTATAGAAAAATCCCTGAAATGTTAAACTTCAGGGATTTTTTATTTATTCAATAAAGAATCAGATAAGATTATCAACAAGATGTTAAAACTCGGTCATTCCCATTGAATGGCTTAAGGGTAGTATTATTTTTTTGATTTCTCAATCCCAAATAAACCTTCACGAATATTATAGTATTTAAACCACTCGGGGTTAATAGCTGTAGCACCGGGACTATCTACCGAGATGAGTATGGAAGCGAAAGGCTCATACGCAGCACGCGGGGCAATTGCACCTTTCACTACCAGTATTTTCTGACGCTCAACATAAACTCCATTCGAAATAAATATATGGGCACTGTTAGGACTTGCTGGTTTTGTCGTAATTAAAAGCAGATTTGGCTCATCCAATGTAGATCCTTCAACCTGAATAACTGCAGTATTTCCCATGTTCCAGTATCTTCCACCTCCATGGCGAATTTCAGTCTCGAGGTATCGTCCCACATTCAATGATCTAACCTCTCCTTTTATTCGTACAGGTTTACCATGCATATTATCCATCTTACCACCAACGGCAAAATCAAATGCTTTACCTACACCGGCAAGTTCTGCTGTTTTATATCCTTCAGGGTCATAAATAACCATAGCCCATCCCTGAGCACCTTGCTTGACTAACTCTTCGAGCATGAATGAACTATCACCGGTTGAACCACCGCCAATATTATCACCCATATCGATCAATACAACCGGACGTCCGGGATGTTGCATAGCCTGTTTTACAGCTTCAGCGGGTTTAGGATTATTAATTCTGGTTTTCTCGCGAGTGTCCCATAGCATTTCGGAAAGCCTTTTAGCCTCCCTGTCAGCCAAAGCCTTATTATTATCAGTCACTACAACTACAGATGGACCCATAGACGGGACATCGGCATACTGATATCCCCCTGAAACACTTACTGCCAATATTCCAGGCTGCTTTTCAAGATTTTTGCTTTCTGTAGTAATTGGTAATAATGGTTCAGCATAAGTATTTTGAAAAGCTATATTATATACCATTGGCGCTTTTACGATACTCTGTACAGGCTTTACCTTTCCACTAACAATTTTGGCCATGATATCCGCAGCCTGATAGCCACGATCATAGGTGTCAAGGTGTGGGTTTTCCTTGAAAGTGATCAGCACATTACACAGTTCAACCATTTTAGGAGTGATATTCGCATGGAAGTCATGGGTAACCACGATTGGCATTGCTGCACCAAATGCATTTCTCACTCTTCTAACGATCTCTTCATCTCCGCTAGGATAACTTTCAACAACCATTGCGCCATGTAGATTTAAAAGTATTCCCTGAAGTTTAGGTCCTGCTTTTAATCCGCTTATGATCTCATTCATCATAATATTGAATGCCCGGTCGGTAACTGGTCCACGGGGGGTAGCCGAAGTAATTAATGTGGGATAAAGTTCGAGACCAAATTGTTTTGCACCAGCTATATAACCGGCACTCGTAGTTTTTGCAGTAGAACCTGCAAAAAATCGTTTGGCTCTCTCCTCCTGACTCTCCCCTGTGGTAACATTAAAGTCCTCAAGATCAGTTTTTTTAATGTTGAAGCTGTTAGATTCATGTGCAATGCCGGCAACTCCAATGATTGGCTTATTCTGAGAAAACCCGGAGGCGGCTGTAAATACGGATAATGTAAAAAGTACAAGAACTTTCTTTAAAAAATTGTCAATCATGCTTTTAATTTTTGTTGAAAAGATATATAAAACTATATAAAAAAATGATTTATTGATACTAAGGCAATATAATTCAGCAAAAATTGAAATTTAATTCAGACAATGCCTGCCTTCACTCTTTCGCTTAATTGTGGTTTTAGATTCTATAAGAGGATGATTATAAATAGTCCGGTAAAATTATGCGTCACTTAGAACTAAAAAAGGCCACTTCCCATTTTAGGAAAGTAGCCTCAGATGCCTGAAATCGTACGCCCATTAGGATTCGAACCTAAGACCTACGGTTTAGAAAACCGTTGCTCTATCCAGCTGAGCTATGGGCGCATTCTGCGACAAAAGTATGAAAACCTAGCAAATACTCAAACTAAAGAGAATATTTTATAATTTTTTATTAAAGCTCAGACTTTAATTCCTGAACCAGAATCCTTTAATCATTCAGCTTCATTTGACCCATCTCACATAATTTACTAAATTTGAGCTCAAAATCAGAACATTGGCAAGATTTAAAAATAAGCTGCATCTCATATTATATCGAAAATACAGTTCGAGCCTGAAGTTTGTGATGATGGCTTTGTGTGTATTTTTTGTCACACTTTTCCTTCCCAAACAAGCCAGATTTAGATTTGAATATGAGAAAGGCAAAACCTGGATGCAAAAGGATCTCTATTCGCCTTATAACTACGCTATTCAAAAGACTAATGAAGAGATTGAAGAAGATAAGAATGAGGTTCTTAATTCAGTATTGCCCGTTTATGAGAATGACACGGTACTGGCACTTAATTCAATTGAAACATTCAACTCCGAATTTGAATCTAAATGGAATGGCTCAGGAATAGACGAAAATCAAAAAGAGCGATACCAATCGCTTGGAAATAAACTGCTTCAGAGCATTTACACCCGGGGAATGGTTAATCCTGTTTTAAAATACCAGCGTAATGGCACTAATTATAATTTCACTCTTATTAAAAATAATGTTTCACAACAATTAAATACAACAGATGCATACAATACTACAAGTGCATTAAATTATATAAAGGAGCAAATTCAGAATGATACTCAAATTAAGAATTCTGACTGGCTTTTAAGATTGATTACTAATCATTTAAAGTCAAATTACGTTTACAATGATATTCTCACTGAAAAACTTGAAGAAAATGCACTGAATAGTATTTCAACTACCAGAGGTATGGTTCAAAAGGGTGAACTGGTTGTTGCGAAAGGAACTATGGTTAATGCCGAAATCTACCAGAAGCTGGAATCTTTGAGAGCAGCATATGAAGAAGATGCAAAAGTAGCGGGTGACGGCAGACTTGTATTATTAGGACAATTTTTACTTGCAGGCTTGATCATTTCGTTGCTTATGGTATTTCTCTATTTGTTCCGGAAAGATATTTACGCTGATAACAGGCAGATCTCCCTGATTTTGCTCGTAATTACCGGAATGTTAGTCACTTTATCCTGGGCAATCAGGATCAAAGCTCCAAGTGTTTATTACATGCCCTTCTGTATTGTACCAATTATCATTCGAATTCTGTTTGATACCCGTTTGGCATTAAATATTCATTTACTGGTTGTATTGATTGCCGGGTTCTTTGTCCCGAATAGTTTTGAGTTTGCATTCTTGCAGATCTCTGCAGGTATGGTTGCTATTTACAGCATAAAAAATCTGATAAAAAGGGAACAATTCCTTATCTCGGCTTTATTAATCCTTCTGAATTATTTTATTGCTTTCCTGGGTATTTCCTTAATACGTGATGGTTCTTTTACTGATATTGAATGGTTGAATTTTGTTCCCTTTATATTCAGTGTATTATTATCACTTCTCGCCTATCCATTAATTTATGCTTTTGAGCGGATGTTTGGAATAACTTCGGATGTTACTTTAATGGAATTGACTAATACAAATTCTAAATTGTTAAGGGATCTTGCATTTAAAGCTCCGGGTACTTTTCAGCATTCGCTGCAGGTAGCTAATCTTGCAGAAGCCGCAATTTTTAAGATTGGTGGAAATGCTTTGCTGGTAAGAGCCGGTGCATTGTATCATGATGTTGGTAAAATTGTAAATCCTCAGTTCTTCATTGAAAACCAGGTAAGGGGCATTAATCCTCATGATTCCATATCGTATGAACAAAGTGCCCAGATCATCATTCAGCATGTTAATCAGGGAGTTGAAATAGCCCGGAAGCATCAGATCCCTGAAATGTTGATCGATTTCATCAGAACCCATCATGGAAATACCCGGGTGGATTATTTTTACCAGTCATTTTTGAAGAATTTCCCTGAGAAGTTTGTGGATGAAAATATATTCAGATACCCCGGACCTATTCCCTTTTCAAAGGAAACTGCGGTATTGATGCTGGCTGATTCGGTTGAAGCAGCATCAAGAAGTCTGAAAGAGCCGGATGCAATAAGTATTAGTGGTCTGGTAGAACGTATCATTGATTATAAACTCACTCAGGATCAGCTAAACGACAGCAACATCACCTTAAAAGATATTGATACGATAAAAATGATCTTTAAGACCATGCTCATGGGTATTTACCATGTAAGGATTGAATATGTTATAGACAATTAATTCTGCATTTGACTGCATTTCAAGGCTTTATAAATCTGAAGACAGGCCCTTCTGCTTAAACAATAAATAAATAGCAGATTCATTGAAAATATTTTTTGACAGCCTGTGTGAATTACTATATTTGCAGTCCTCGAAAGAGGGTTTTTTATTTTAAAGGAGAGATGCCTGAGTGGCCGAAAGGAATCCCGAAGATTCGGGACTAAACTGTCACTTAAATGCAAATAACCATAGTGCAGTAAGTAATAATAAAGGAGAGATGCCTGAGTGGCCGAAAGGAACAGTTTGCTAAACTGTCGTACTGGCAACGGTACCGAGGGTTCGAATCCCTCTCTCTCCGCCTTCGCCCGCCGAAGCGGGCTACGGCGGACGAAGTCCGCTGGAGTCCCTGCAAAGGAGGGCTTCGCCCCTAACCCCGGGCAATTAAAAAAACCCATCATAGTTTTACTATGGTGGGCTTTTTTATTGAATAAAATTATTTAAAATCCTGGATTTCATTATTTAATAACTGTGGATATTTGTTACTTCAAAATAGCTTAATTTAAACATATAATACAGCGGACTACGGCCGCCTTCGCAAATGCTTCGGCGGCTGAAAAAGGCGGGTTGTTTATTCACAGGCACCGTTCACTAAGAATAATTCCCATTTATTTTCCAATGAACTTCTATAACATAGCTTTAACCACATGTGGTTCTACGTTTACATTCTTGAACTTGATGATGGCAAACATTACGTAGGTTGTACCTCAAATCTTAAGGAAAGATATTCTCGTCATTCAAAAGGTCATGTCCCAGCAACCAAAGCCCAACTTCCGCTTAAAATAATATGGTACTGTTCATTTACAGACAAATATAAAGCCTATAAATTCGAACGTTATCTCAAATCCGGATCAGGAAGGGCTTTTGCAGCAAAACATCTTTATAAAGATTATTTGATAAATTAATAATGCCTTTAAACCTTAAAATATGATTGAAAAGAACTCTTTGATCATTCCAGATGAATTTATGATAAACAAAATCCACCATATCCGGGGTCAAAAGGTAATGTTAGAAAGTGATTTAGGCGAACACTATGGTGTAGAAACAAAGGTGTTAAACCAAGCCATTAGTAGAAATTTCCAAAGGTTTCCATCCGATTTCATGTTTCGATTAAATGAGCAGGGAGGCAGAAGAAAGGTGCAAAAGGCATTTAAAGAACAAGGTGTTGCAATGATATCCAGTGTCTTGAACAGCGAAAGGGCTATAAATGTGAACATACAGATCATTCGCATATTTACCCGGATCCGTCAAATGCTGATAGACAATACAGACTTACGGCTGGAGATAGAAAAGATCAAAACCAAACTGGATAGCCATGGAAAAAATATGGAGCTTGTTTTCCGCTTTTTAGATGAACTGATTGTGCAAAAAGCAGAAGCTCAACCAAGGAAAAGGACCTGTTTTAAATCCGATGAACTATAATCAGGATAGTTTTCAAATTATTTAAGGCGATTGTCCTTATTGAAAATTTTCAATGTAACCGACCATTTTTCAATTATCAATATAGAAACACCCTCGGATTGTCCTTGAGTTCGAAAATTAGCCAGTCATTGCAATGCGGCAAAATTTTAAGACGAAAAACAGCTTTCAAGGTGATCAGCGTCATAAAATTTTTACGACGCATTTCCTGAATTTAATCCTGACAACATAATTACAATGCAAATGTTTATTAGGCATTTAAAATATAGTTCTTTGGACAAATGCTCCTGACAGTAGGCGGCTGATCGCCTTATATCGAAGTAAAACTGCATGTATTATCCTGATGCTTAAGTTTGCTGAATTAGGTTTTGTTTTAATAAACTTCCTTTACAAAATGGTAAAGAATTGTTTTTACTCAACTATTCAGTTGTTTTGCCATCGAATTTTTGGTCAGAAGCTTCGGCTTCTTTTTTGGTTTTGCTTATTAACCCATCTTTATGACTAGGGGGTGAATAGATCGTATAAAGCTTTAAATCCTCTTTCTCTGATGTATTTATGATATTATGTTTTGCACCTGCAGGAATAGTAACGGCATCCCCGTCCTTAACCTCATATTCATTGCCATCAATGATGCATTTACCCTTTCCACTTTCAAATCGAAAGAATTGATCGTTTTTTTCATGGGTTTCCATACCGATTTCTTCTTTTGGCAAAAGGCTCATTAATACGATCTGACTATATTTTGCAGTATATAAAACTTTACGAAAATTGCTATTTTGCAAAGTTTCCTTTTCTATATTAGTTTTGAATCCTTTCATGATATTGATTTAGGATGTAAATATAATGAATATTTATAGTCAGACTCTTCAACGATTTCAATTATCTAACCGGCATCTTTTGGGGTTAAAAACAAAATCTGCGTACCTAGAATCAATCACTTCTTGCGGCAAGCCCTACATTTTTCGAAATGGCGTTTTTACCTTCGGTTCCAACTTTCCCCAGAACGAATAAAATAACAGCGATAATATTAACGCTGCTATTCAATAGGAATATTGGCTAGCTTAAGGAATAAAAATTAATTTTCATAGGTCCCATAAACGGACCTGATACAGGCCTGAATAAATTTCGTAAAAAAAATAAGATATACAGAATGGGAATCATGATCAGTAGGTTTCAATCCAATTTTATTCATGCCTGATCGCATGGAGGTAAAAATCAAGGATTAGATGTTTTTTTGAGAATTTTTTTTGAAAATAATATATGAGTAAACAATTGGAAAGATTGCAATTATTCCCGTTATCGTTAAAAAAATAATATGCATCAATTTAGGATTTTCTATAATAAAAGCAAGGATAATAATTACAAGGCCGCCCGGAAACCACAATTTTCCTGCCAGCTGATGGGTTTTCTTCCAAACGGTTTCATTTTCCAATGTCCATGGCGTTTTGATACCAATGAAATAGTTTGGCTTTAATGATGGAAAGTAATTCCCAAAAACCGCAAACAATAATCCTATCAGCATAAGCACAAAATTCGGATTGAAAAATGACTGATTTTTAGTCGAATAGAGTATGAATAAAGCTACAACTGACATCAAAAGTACTATTGAAAGTTTTAGCTGGTAAAATTTGTTACCCATGCTGTCTAACTTCTTTTTGGGATCTATTAATGGAGTGAGGGAAAATAGTAAGTAGGTTAATAATGGAAGCAGGAGCGGTAGAAATAATAAAGTTGACTTACTCCCCCACCCATTGATCTGGCCTTCACTATTCCAGTGGATTGGCACTCTTTCAGGCAAGCTGCTCCAAATAAATCCAAGATATAAGAAAGGCAGTATAACTACCAGAAGTACGGGAATTTCCCGTTTTAAATTGTAGTTCATTTTATATCCAGTTTAAAGGTTAATAACCATTTTAACAAATCTTCCATGATAGTCGTGTTTATTGAATAGATAACGAATTGCCCCTTCTTTTCACTACTTATTAATCCTGCCGCTTTTAAGATATCAAGGTGGTGTGAAATACTTGGCTTGGAAATATTGAATTGAACTGCAATTTCTCCTGCAGACATATTCCTGGTTTTCAACAAATCAAGAATGTCCCTTCTGGTTTGATCGTTAAGTGCTTTAAAAAGACTATTCATTATTTATATAATTAGACAATTATCTAAATAATAAATGATAATTACAATTAAAAACACTCTGGTTTTATAATCTAATTTCAAAATTGCTTAAAATGTCAAATCCAGATATATTTATCTGTTTAAAGATAATGGAAAGAAGTAGGTCGAACACCTTGTATTTAGGTTCAGTAGAGGTTGAGGGATAGGAAATAGCCAAAAAAATAAAGAAGGAAATGGGAAATCGGGAATAGGAAATGGATAAATTTCATAAATACAAAAGCCCGAAATTCAAATTCCGGGCTTTTAAATTCAACTGAAATCTTAAAGCTTATTCAACATAGAATGTGCCCTTCATCAAGGCTGAGTGTCCCGGAAAAGTACAAATGTACTCATAAACACCTTTTGCCGGAGCCATAAACTCAATAGTATCAGATTGACCACCACCTATTAGTTTTGTGTGAACGATCACCTCAGTTGCACCTGCAGGAATGTAATCAGTAGCTTTTGCCTGCATTGCTTTAGCAGCAAAATCAGAAACTATTGTTCCCTGAGTAAGTAATGTCCAGTTATGACCCATTGCCTCTTTAGCCAGTTTACCAGTGTGATTGATAGTCAATTTTACTGTTTGACCTTCCTTCACTTTAATTTCAGCCAGATCATATTTCATATCATCACCGGCATTAATTGTGATTGAAACCACTTTTTCAACTGGTGCAGTGGCGGTTTCCTGAACTAAAGTATCAGTAGCGGTACTCTCGGATTTTTCTGTGTTATTATTACATGCTGTGAATGCAAATAATGCCATGATGGCAAACAGACTTAACTTTTTCATATAATTTATTTGTGTTTAATATTGATCAAAAATACACGCTATTTGCTAGGATTTGATCGGCTGAATGTCAATTTAATTTATAATAAAAAAAATAGCTATTATTTACATTAGCTTATTAATAAGAATATTAGTTCAAATTTCGTTGCGCAGACTAATAAAAAAGATTGATCCCGAACAAAACCTTGTCTTACTGCAGATTAGATAATGACTATATCAAAATTTGTTACATTATTTTTCACATTCCATTGGTACAAACTTGAATCTGCCAATTGCAAAGTCTATGGCTTTATCCTTAACAAAATAAGATCTTCCGAGGTGAGTTTCAATTTGACCTACACCCAGGACCAGGTTATCGCCCACCTTCAAAAAGGCGAGAGGGTTTTTAAATCCCTGTTTATTGATTGAACCGCTGGTATGCGTATAATCGACAAACAAAGTGTCTCCTCTGAAATTACCTGCTATAGTGCCCACATTGATAACCTTCTCAAGTGAATTAGGTTGCACTTCCCCATAATTCATGGTCAGGTCGCCAGTGATCTTACCACTAGTATCGGTCTGGGTTTTCAGATAGGCAGTGTCCTTTTCAAATACAGCGATATAACAGGTATTAACCAGACTAACACTATTTGCGCTCGAATTTTGACTCTTTTTTGCCCCCTGGTTACAACTGAATATGAATAGAGTTACAATAAATGCGATTAAAATAAATGTCTTTTTCATAGATCTTGGATTTAAAAAATGAGTGTTAACAGGAGTTAAACAATTAATTCAAAGAATTGTGGTTAAATTAAAGATACAAATAAAAAATATTCTAAGCTCTTAATGATTTGTTAATGTTTAGTTTAAGGTTCATTTGTTTCTTTGTTACCATAACAGATCAAACACTATAGAAATAATAAATCTATACTATTCCATTTAAAATGAACAAGCTGCTAATTCTCATTTTTATACTATTCCCGTTGACGACTAAGTTGTTTTCAGATAATAATACCAATGCATTATCCGATACCAACATCTTTAAAGACAGTATTATTTATGATTATAAACTAATTGAAACCATTGAATGCGAGGGCCTCTACCCTATGCATTTACAGGGTATCAGTACCGATAAAAATACCAATATCTATTGGAGCTTTACTAATGAGCTTGTCAGAACAGACCTTAAAGGCAAAGTTTTGAATCGCATTAAGGTATTAAACCATCATGGTGATTTGTGTTATGAACAAGGGAAAGTGTATGTCGCGGTTAATCTGGGTAAATTTAATGAATTGGCAGGTCAGGAAGATTCCTGGGTGTTTGTCTATAATTCTATGAACCTGGAAGAATTGGCCAGATATAAAGTACCGGAACTTGTTCATGGTGCCGGCGGTATTTCCTTTAGCAAAGGGAAGTTCTTTGTTGTTGGGGGCTTACCACAAGGATTTACAGAAAATTACATCTATGAATACGATTCCAATTTTAAATTTATTAAACGACATATCATTCCAAGTGGTTATACTTACAAGGGAATTCAAACTGCTGAATTTCATGAAGGTCAATGGTGGTTTGGTTGTTATGGTAATCCTAAACTGATCAAAACTGATGCTAATTTTCAGATCCTGGAAAAGAGCGACTTTAACGCATCCTATGGCATTGTTGCTTATTCTCCCCAAAGGCTCTTTATAAGCAACAGTAAAGCTAATGCAGATAAATTACATAAAGGGTCGATTGGAATTTATGTAAAGTAAAGTTTAAAGTAAAATCTCTACTGAATAAGTAAGATTCCTTATTGTATTCCCGCTTCAGTATTTACATTTTTTTATCCGGCATCCGGCATTAGAATCAGGTAGATTTAAAAACACAATTCACTCATATTCAATTAATTACCTACCGTAATTTTATTTATTTCCCTTTAACACAATTGAAACTGATTTTGTTTGTATTATTTTTTAAGAAAATAGACATAATTGTGTAACCCATTTGACTATCTGTCCGTAATACTTGATATAAAAATACAAGTGATATGAAAACGAAATTATTTATCGCAGTATTAACGCTCTCAACAAGTCTTATAACAAATGTCGTATTTGCACAAATCTCCGGATCTGCGAATTATATGGCAATTCATACCTCTGCTTCAGGCTTGCTTGATCCCGGGAAAACCAGTTCTAATATCAAGTCAAACGAATCTGCTGGCATTCTGAACAGAAAAGCTATGTATATGGTATCTGAACAATTTGTTTTTGACAATCTTAACACTCTGAAAAAATCTTTTGCAGTATCAGATATCTATTTCGATCTGGACGATGCAACGATCCGTCCAGACGCGATTCCGGTTTTAAATAATCTTGTAATTTTAATGAAAGAACATCCAGGAATTAGCATGGCCACTACAGCCTACTCTGATAGCAGAATGTCTAATTACAATGAAAAACTTGCGTCAAACAGAGCACAAGCAGCAATAAATTATTTGATTTCTCAGGGAATTTCTGCTGATCGTTTGCAAATTGAAAAACATGGCAGACCTGATATGGGAAATCCATGTAATAATGATCCATCCTGTTCATTGGCTACCCAACAATTAAACAGAAGGACAGAATTTAACATTGTTTATAACGGCATTAATCTGGGACAGGTGAATTGATTGAGATATGAGATGTGAGATATGAGAATGTAACTTGACCTAAACAATCAAGAAATGATTAACCTGATAAACCTGAAAGCCCCGGAACAATCCGGGGCTTTTTTTATTGCTAAGAATGCGCATATTCTTAATCATTTAGATCCTATAGGCTATCATTCAGTCCATTACAGAAATGCTGTAAAATATGTTTAAATTATTTTGAAATATATTTGCCACAAATGCCGAAAAGTCTATCTTTGCAGTCCCTTAACAACTGAAATGCTTCGGCAAATCTTGTTAAATGTTCGGGGTGTAGCGTAGCCCGGTATCGCGCCTGGTTTGGGACCAGGAGGTCGTAGGTTCGAATCCTGCCACCCCGACAAACGAAAGCCTTTTCTGCAAAGCAGAAAGGGCTTTGTTGTTTTACGAAGTCACCATCCGCCCTAGGCGGATGAGGGACGGAGGAAAACAACAAAGCCAGCTTCGAGGTACGAGAAGCGTAAGGCTTTTCGTTTGTAAGGCCCCCCATTCAGGATCAGCGCAGCTAATCCTGCCACACGAATCGCCCAAGTTAGCTTTTAAATTCATGGCGGTTTTTTTTGATATCATTTTTATTAACTCATTTTGCGCGGCTTCGTAGGGCGAGGCGAGAAGCGTCAGGCTTCTCGTTTGTAACGCCCCCCTATTCAGGATCAGCGCAGCTAATCCTGACAAACCAAACGGTGCGGATGAGGGAAGGAGGAAAACAACAAAGCAAGCTTCGAGGTGCGAGAAGCGGAGGCTTTTAGTTTGTAAGGCTCCCCCATTTAGGATCAGCGCAGCTAATCCTGCCACCCAACTTCTCCTACCTTAGCTTTTAATTTATGGCAGTTGTTTTTGATATCATTTTTATTAACTCATTCTGTGCGGGCTTCGTCGGGCGATGCGAGAAGCGTAAAGCTTGAGTTTGTAAGGCCTCCCTTTCAGGATCAGCCCAGCTAATCCTGTCACAACGACTTCGCCCGCCATAACTTTTAATTCATGCGGGGGTGTCCGGGGTTATTTTAATAAGAGTACTTTAAGCGGGCTTCTTCGGGCGAAACCCTACGTCTATTCACACTTCATAACACATACCTAACAATTGATAAATCCAATTCATAATTCCTTCATGGCATGCTTATTGATGGATTAATTGAATAAAATAAATATATAAAATGTCAGGAAACAAAAAACAATTTGGTATTTGGATGGATTCGCAACATGCAACTGTTGTAGGTAAAGAAAATGTAGACTCCGGAAATTTTGTAGTATTAGCCCATGAAAAGGCAGATAATCAGCATGGAAATTCAAGCGAAAATGCTGCGAACAATTCCGAAAGAGATTCGCTTCAAAAATTATTTAAAAGCATAACTTCTCACATGCAAAATGTTGACGAAGTTCATGTAACCGGAACTGGTACTGCGCAAGAACAATTTATTAAATACTTAAAAGAAACCCCGCAGTATAAAAATGTAGTGGCAAAAGAAAGTACATCTAATAAAATGAGTGATGATAGCTTAATTGATTATATTTCAGCACAGTTTAAATAAACATTTCAAAAGTTAAAAAGACCGCCTCAAATCAATTTTGAGGCGGTCTTTTTGTTTTCAGCATAATGAAATTGAGCTTAAATCATTTCAATAAATCTTTAAAAAAAACTGATCTTATAAATAATTTTTTATTGAACAGAATAAGTGGAATTTAAGCTGTTTCACAAAAATCATTTCTTCATTATATAAGCGAATATATCCCTGACTTCCTGATCTTTTAACTTATCCAGTATACGTTCTGGCATTATGGATACCGGTAAAGCTTTCATTTCTTTAATTTGTTTTAATGAAAGAATAATTTCTTTACCAGCCTGAGTTTGAATAGTATGAGTATCGCCATTGCTGGCTGTAATCTTTCCTTCTATTGTCCTGCCGTCTGTTGTGATAATCCTGTGTAGCCCGTAACCTTCTCTGATATCTGCATTGGGATCGATGATATTGAGCAAAAAATAATTCACATTGCTGCGTTCATAACCTGTAAGATCTGGCCCAATGCTTCCACCCTCATTAAACAGCCTGTGGCAATAACCGCAATTGGCAAGGTAAAGGGCTCTGCCATTTTTAATATCGCCTGAACCTGATTTAATCATTTTTGAATACTTAGCTAATGCATCAGCCTTTTCTGAAGAACTCGAAAGCTTCACATTTGGCCAATAGCGATCGGCGAGTTCGCTGATTTTGGCATCATTCAACAGCTTTAATCTGCGTGCTTGCTGATCAGATACATCTTCCTTACTTATCCTTTTAGTTTCTCCCAGCGCTATAAATAATTGATTTGCCCAGTTTGCTCTGGTAGCAAATAGTTCAAGAGCTGCATTCCGAACTCCGGCATCACCTCTAAACTGTGGATAAGCCTTAACTATCCTCAGACCAATTTCTTCACTATTATAGCGTTGCATGGCTTGTAAGGCTGCTTCTTTCATTGCTCCTGAAGATTTACTGCTTTCAACTATCCCTAATAACACTGGAACAGATTCAGGATGATTTGTTTGACCAAAAATTACGATATAGGATAATCGGTGTTCAAAATCTGCAGTATCATCGGCAATAACTGTAAGTGCTTTTTTAACAGCTGTAGCATTTCCCTGACGGATAGCCAAAGCCAAAGGAGCACCGAAAAGCTCAGCTTGATAAGGCTGAATCACCTTTGTCAACTCTAATGATAAACCAATCACATCTCTGCCACGAAGTCCTTCACGCAGGCCGCTGATCAGTATTTTGGCATAAGCTTTTGATGGTGCAAGCCCGATCAATTTTGAGGCTGCACTGTAATTTGCATCACCAGCCGGCATGATAAAGCGCTGCATTAATCGTTTTAACAAGACATTCTGAACCAGCTTCTTCTGCCATATACCTCTATCCTCGAAAATAGATACAATATTTTCCCTATCAGACTCTGATTTGGCTTCTATAGCCCACCAGATTAATAAAGGGATATCAGGATCACTTGAATCATCATGGTATTTAATCAGATTTTTCAGTATTGGAATGGCATATGCTCCCTTTAATCTTTTTGCTGTGGCTGCCAGCTGACTCCTAACGAGTACACTGTTTTCATTTTCTGCAAGTGAGGCCAGCCTTGCAGCTATTGCTGATGAGACATTTTTTCTGTCGCCAAGTAAACGCACAGCCCATTCCCGAACATATTGATCCTGATGATTCAGAGCAATCATGGCAAGATCATCGCTAAATCCTCCACTTAAATTAACAGCCCATAAAGCTTCCAAGGCCAGATCCGGATCGCCTGTTTTTAAGATATCAACCAATCCGGGTATAATGGACTTATCTTTTCGATTTGCAATTTGCAGCAAAGCCTGTTGGCGGAACCACTTATTATTATTTTGTAATTGTTTGACTAACTGAAAATTTGATAATTTGCTTAGGTCAAAATTTGGGAAGGCTGCCTTAGATCCTTTGGCACGAAGCCTGTAAATCCTTCCTGAACTTTTATGCCAGGTATCTTTGGGATCAACATGCGACAGCCGGCTATCATACCAATCTGCAATGTATACTGCTCCATCGGGGCCAGCCTTGATATTTACAGGCCTGAACCAATGATCATCTGTTTCAACAATTTTTCTTTCATCTACATTTTTGAAAGTAGAACCATTCGGTTCAAAACGGCTCAGTTGAACATAATTTAATAATGGATTAACAGCAATCATTTTCCCTTCATAAGCTTCGGGTAATTTGCCTCCTTCATACCTGATCAGGGAATGTGTAAACCGAATTTTTTCTCCTAGCAACTCCATATTATCGAGGTTCCCAAAGGTGTATGGGTTTGTATAAGGACCATGTTTACCCAGACTTCTTGGATAATATCCACCTTGTTTATAATAGGGACCGCGGTCTGAACCATTATTTCCGGAGTAGAGTCTCCCCTTACTGTCGAACTCTACATTGAAAGTATTACCTCCACCTTCAGCAAAAACTTCGAAAACTTTAGTATCAATATTATATCTCCAGATAACCTGGCCTGAGAATGCAATATTTTTTGAAACAGCAGAACTAATATTTGCAGTTGTGGTACTTCCCTGTGCACCATAAAGCCATCCATCCGGACCCCATCTCAAACTATTGGCAACTGCATGAGTGTCCTCCAGACCAAAGCCACTTAGGTGAACTTCCGGTTCTTTATTGGGTATACCATCTGCATCAGGATCATCATACGAAAGCAGGTATGGTGGATTCAGTACCCAAATTTTTCCCCTGCCAGTCAGCACACTGGTAGCAATATTTAGTCCTTTTATGGCATCAGTGGATTTATCAAACGTCCCATTTCCATCCGTATCCTCAAAAATGCTGATCTTATCGGCCCCTTTAAGTCCGCCTGGAGGAGCCACGGGGACCTTGTCAAAATGTACCCGCAAAAAATTGTCTACACTGGTTACTTTTAGCCCTAAAGGATAAGGATACTGATGATATTGCACGACCCATAAACGGCCGCGATGATCGAAGCTCAGCTCTACAGGCTGAACAATATCCGGCTCTGATAAGATCAGATCAATACTTAAATCAGCAGGAATGCGGAAATTACTAAGCGCCTTCTGAGGCTGGGTTGGCTGGGTTGAATCAGTAAGTGCGCCAAGACCTTTGAAAGCCTCCATATAACGGGCTACATCTTCATTGGCAGCAATATCTTGTATTGCAGGGGCTTTGTTTTCCTGATCATTATTACATGCTTGTAGCAATGAAAACAATAAAAGGATTATGAGAATCAGATGGTTTTTAAGAATCATGATATTGCTATTATAATTTTGGGCATTTACCTTTAAATGGATTATTTATCCAGGGGCCATTTGAATTGTTGCTTAATAAACTCCAGTGTCCCTTTTGCATTGATTTCATGAACTCCATCAAAATATTCAATTCTGGTCATTTGGGGAATCTTTAATTTTCCATAGAGCCGATTTACTTTTGCATATTCAAATGCAACCCATTCATCAGTGCCTACCCCATCATTATGACCCCGTTCAACCATAAAAGCCCTTGGTGCAACAAGCGCAGCCATTTCTGCGTAATTGAAAGTTCTGCCAAGATTAAAATCAAACATTTCATATTCCGGGGCGTACATATAACTGCCCTGCCAGTCTACAGTTGCGTTTTTCCAGATCCATTCATTAAAGTCTCCGGAGGAAATGCTGAGACTATAACGATCTAAAAGTGCGGGTACCCGTAAAGCTACTTTTCCACCCCATGAAAGTCCGTATAGTCCGATCCGCTTTGAGTCAACCCATGGCTGGGCTGTCAACCAATCCAAAATACGTTCATGCTGATTCAAAATAACAGAAAAAACCGACAAACCCAATGGATTGGCTTTACGCTGAAGTACACGGTAATCTTCGTTCATGAGCCATGGAAAGTGGGGTGCAAATACGATATATCCACGCTCCACCAATTGTATCGCTAATCCTTTATAAATACTATTTTTATCGAGCATCTCCTTTGGTAAGCCTTTCGCTCCATGCTGGACAACTATAACGGGGCGTTTTTCTCCGGGCTTAAGGTCTTTGGGAAGCAAGAGATAGCCCCAGGCATAAATATCTGGTAAAACGTCAAGGGTCACCTCATAAGCAGCCCAATCAGCCTCATCAATAATTTGCCTTGATCGTGGATTCAAGTCAAGCTGACCAGGAGGAATCCTCCCAATCACCTTATCCCAGAAATATTCCTGAAAAGGCTTCATGCTTTTACTCCATGCCTCCGGACTCGTAATGCTTGTTTTATTCCAGAAAAAATCTTCTCTGACATGAGTTGAAGACTGAATCAAGCCTTGAGTATAATCCTCCAATTCAGCAAGCTGACGCAACTGCCTGGCCTCTGAATCGGATTTTAATGCCACCTGAACAGGAGGCTTTCCTGCTGAAACCAATGATCTTAATTCGGGTCTTAATTGCTTCAGAAAAATGAGCAAACTTTTTTCATTAAGTGGCTCTAAAAGTTTTTCCTTATCGTGAAGTAATTGAATAGATGTTCCATAAGATCCGCTGATTTGTTTCGCCCTGATCATTTCATTATTTACATCAGCGAACATTGGAGTAATTAATTTCCCCGGAGCAGCTGAAGCGCGAAGATGAACGTAGTTTGGCAATGCTTCTGGAGGGCCTTTGATATCAGGAGGTGCTGAATATTCTATAAGCAAACTTCTGGGAGCAATTAAACCTGCAATCTCAGCATCTCCAAATTCACGCAGCAGACCAAATAAATTCCTGTAGATCGGTTCCTCCCAGATTTTTTCACGTTTTCCAAAATAGCCGCTAACCAGGGTAGCATCAATGCGGGTGTCGATTGCCGAAGTATAAAATCCAAGCAAACCTCCTTCAGCCCATCCTGTAATTCCTATCGGAGCTTCAGATTGTTTGTTTTGCTGATCGAACCAATTTATTGCAGCCCTTATTTTTTGTACCTCGTATCCAATTATATGCCGGCCAAAGGTAAATGACTGCCGGTAAATCCATTCACGATGAGGCTGATTGGTAAATCGGTCAAGTCTTTTACTGCCAGAGGCAATCGCAGAGCGGTTAATTAAGGCAGGAATAATCACCTGACATCCGTTTTCAGCAAGACGGCGGGCATACTGAAGTTCTGCGGGCAAACCTGGCATTATTCCGGCAAGCATTTCAGGATCCTGGTCTGCATCCGGAATAGCCAATACTCTTGCTTTAACTTTCAGTTTGGGTTGAAGCAATATCCCTTCTCCATAAACATTACTAAATACATGCCATCGAACAGAATATGCTGTAAAGTATTCATTTTCAGCAATTTTAGCGGGTAAAAAAACAGATGAAATATATTCCATTTTGACAACGGTATCCAGTGAATCAGCTATTCCTATTATTTCTGCAAAAGCTTTACGGTTTGGAAGAAGCGATCTGTTATAAGACAAAGGAGTCGAAAAATCAGCTTTACGAAATGCTGCACGTCCTTCAACAGAAGCCGATAATTCATGGTCAAGAAAGCGGTCAATCCCCTTTACCATTATAGATGACAAATCCCCTTTCTCCTGCAAAAGCTTAGTTCCTTTAAGACTATTATCATGATTCTGAAAATCATGTTTTTGCGCAATGCTAGCTGAACAATAGCCTGCAAAAAACAAGATAAAAAGGAGTGATTTCAAGTAATCAATCATATTATTTAAGTTTAGTGAATGCCTGGATTAAAATATTATCTTTAACCAACACATGAGTTGCATGGTTACTGATTCCAGCTAACTTCCCCTTTGCTACACTATTATCCTTTACCATTGTACCGCTGCATATTCCCTTCAATAGAATACCCTGCAACATTCCATTATTCTGAGCACTCTCGCTGATAATACAATTCATTATCTGCGAATTAATGCTTTTATCAATCTGAATTCCGTTTACCTTAGGATTTTTAATATGACAAGCCATTATACTTACTTCACGGCTATCGCTCACTACAATAGCCCCTGCCAGTTCCTCATTCCGATTTCCTGAACCATCAATGATGTTGTCACTGATTAAGACATTTTCTCCCCGACTGAGCAAAATGCCCCCATAAGCAGCAGGCTGAGCAGGGAAATAATCTTCATTATGATCAAATACATTTCCATTAATGATCAGGTTAACAGCATTATTGATCAGTAAATGACGGGTATACCCACGAATAAAGGTATTTCCTGTGATACTAATCCCACGGGTGTTTTCAAGATGAATATTAAAATCCTGATTGCTGATATGATTTCCGGTAATGCTCCATAAACCTATCTTATCGGGATTACTTTCTAATCCCAAAAAACGAATATTTGCCCCCCCGGGAGAAGGAATTGCCTGAATGGTATTACCCGATATCGTTCCTTCACGAACACTGCCACCCTGACTGCAATCCACCAGAATATCGGCAGAAGGAGATCCTTCAGGATCACAATTATATTCGATATCATTACCTGTTATCTCAAAATTGCGAATTTCACTTTTAATAACCTTAATTCCTCCTTTTTTACAATAGCTGATATGGCTGTCACTGATTATAAACTGGTGGATATTAACCTCGTCCATAAGGATACCAATGCCGCTATTATTATAAACATGGCAGGCATCAATCAGAATGTTCCGGTTCCGGGAGGTCAAATGAATCCCATTCCGGACATTTCTGATCAGCAAGGCACGCAATGTTGGCATCAGGGTATTTCTGAGTTCGATCCCATCAGCTTTAAGGTGATCTCCTGTAATTTCAAGGGCATCGATCAAGGGCATCCGCTCCTTTTCCCAGGTAAGCTGTTTAACAGATGCAGGTAATGCTGATCCTTTATCATGTGAACCGATGAAACGAAAAGCAGGACCCGCTCCTGCCATTATAATGACTGCACTTGCTCCACGACCTGAAAGACCAAGTGTACCCTGTATGGAAAGGTCAATTTCTATAGTTTTAGTTATCAGGTACCTACCTCTTGGAAATTCTACCAAACCATCGGAGGCAACAGATATTGCATTATTAATCGCTTGGGTATCATCTGTTTTACCGTCTCCTTTTGCACCAAAATCTCTAACATTTACTGCATAGCCGGTCTCAGAACCTACGCAAATTGTAATGCAGATAAACAGGCGCTGAAGAAAAGTAATCAAAAGGCCTTTCATAATATAAGATCACCAGTTTAAAAATGGAAAATAAACAATAATTTCAATTTAATTGATTAAAATATAGCTTCAAAAGCCCTTCCAAAATGATAATTAAATTTATTTAACCTGAACCCGACGTAATATTAAAAAAACACATAAACATATAGGGTTTATAGATGTTATTTTTTTAAAACATATAGTTCATGTTGCCTTGTTTATCAAAATATTAATAAACTAATTGCTTATATATTGATTGTCTTTATTTGTCTTTTGAACTCCCGTTAATTAAATTAATTTACCAGGATCTCATCAAAGAGAATCAGAGCAGGCTTTCCCTTACCCGGATGCCATAAAGGCAATTTTTTAACCGGCTTTGCAATAATTTTCAAATAGGAGACCGAGGAAGGTTTAAATTTAACCTCATATTTCATTAGTTGCTGAGGATCTTTTTGGGCTGGCATTTTAGGATCAAAAGAATTCAGCAACTTTAAATTATTCAAATCTGATCCACCATAAACTTCAATTCGGCTTGGAGGAAATACTGATGCATTAACATTAACGATCGAATTTAATACGGTAGAACTTATCTGAACCGGCTTTTTAAAGTTCAGCATCACAAGCATATCCTTTTCTTTAAAACCCTGCCAGTTTGTGTTGTTAATATCAGCTTCCGCCAATTGTCCGTCAATTAAGGTTTTGATTCCATTACCTTTATAATTGATATCAGGGATACTCAACAAACTGATACTATCGGGTTTGAAAGCTGATCTGTAAAATGTAAAAATGCTTATCTCGCTGCTTTTCCACCCGGCCTTGTAGGCCTTAGCTCTAATAACAGCATTATCACTGATCGGAATATCCTTTTTAAATATTGGTGATATCAGGCTGTCCGGATCTTTTCCATCAAGCGTATATCGGATTATCACATCCTTTCTCGGATGATTTATCTGAACATTTGTATGGCTCAGAAATACCCTTGAATTATTTTTAAGGGAAGGTTTAGATAATTGGATTAATGTTGTTCCATCATCTTTAAATCCAG
>Ga0123337_10001317_pt1 | contig 32610 bp, 22 predicted proteins | sample frozenSSSSmetaG_FD_89792 | JGI IMG/M metagenome (GOLD analysis project Ga0123337, IMG submission 89792) | Glacier valley bacterial and archeal communities from Borup Fiord, Nunavut, Canada, to study Microbial Dark Matter (Phase II) -... | ecosystem: Environmental > Aquatic > Freshwater > Ice >...
ACCTCCCCCCTCCGCCCCCCCCTCTCCCTCGCCCCCACCAACCTCGTCCTCAAATCCGTCCTCCCCCTCACCCCCCTAAACGCCGCATCCCGCAGCACCCCACTCGCACACACCAGACTCACCACCTCCGCCAGACATCCCACCCTCTTCGGCATCCTCAGCCGCGCCCCCACCGCCCTCACCCGCACCGCCACGACCACCAGCCCAGCCACACACCCGCCCAGCAGCGCCAGCACGACGTAGAACGCCGGCAGATCGGCAAACACGCGCACCTCGCGCGACGGCAGCGCCGTGAACACGCCCAGCACGCCGCCGCCCAGCACGGCGAGCGCGAGCGTCGCGGGCGCCAGCGCCGCCAGCGCCGCGAGCGCGTAGTGGCCGTTTGCGAGGGCGGCGGGGAGGGCGGCGAGCGGCGCCGCGGCGCGCGCGGGGTAGTCGAGCAGGAGGGAGCGGGCGGGGACGGCGCCGGCCGGGCGGGCGAGCTCGGCCCAGGGGGCGAGGACGGCGAGGGCGTGCAGGAGGGCGCTGAGCAGGGCGTGCAGGAGGACGCCGAGGGTGGAGGGGACGAGGGCGTAGAGGAAGGCGGCGGGGGAGAAGGCGGAGGCGGTGGGGAGGGCGCGGAGGAGCGGCGGGAAGCCGTGGGCGAGGGCGGTGCGGGGGAGGAAGGAGACGAGGAGGAGGGCGAGGAGGAGGACGGAGAGGGCGATGGGGTAGAGGAGGACGAGGGAGGGGGTCAGGTACCATGGCAGGTACCTGCCGCGCACGGCTGGGTCGGAGGGGTCGTCGCGGCTGGCCTCGAGGTCGGGCGCGCTCGCGCCGTGGGAGGCCTCGGCGCGCCCGCGCTGCAGGCTGTACCTGCGCACGGGGGCGCCCTCCTCGCCGATGCCGTAGAAGATGTCGAGGGTCGGGTTCGTGGTGCGCCAGTAGCCGAGGCGGTCGGCGCGGCGACACAGGCGGTCGCGCAGCTGGCGCCGCGAGGAGATGGTCGAGCTGTGCGTGTAGTCGTCCATGCAGTTGCTGCGCGGGAGGAGGGCGAGGATGTCGGCCAGGGAGCGCGGGTCCCAGATGAGGCCGGTCTCGCGGTGCAGGAAGAACAGCAGGATGCCGGCGAGGCCGAGGAGCGCGCAGAGGAGGATGGCGAGGAGCGTGTAGGCGATGGGGAGGACGGGGGTGTATCTCCAGACGCCGTTGGAGTTGATGACGGAGAAGAGACAGCTCGCGAGGGGGATCGCGCCCGCGACGGGCCAGACCAGGACGCTGCAGATGCCGAGATACGGCTGTCCTGCGGTGAAATAGGCAAAGCGCGGCCATAGCAGCGTCGTCGGATAGATATCCAAGAAGATTGCTTTCTGGCGCGTATGTCGATTCTCCGACGTCATCTGCACGAAGGGCGTGATGCGGCCGACGGCGGCCATGACGCCCTCGAGCCAGAGGAAGAGGCCCGCGCAGAGGAGCTGTGGCAGGTAGCGGAAGACGAAGTAGCGGGCGTTGAAGGCGCCGGTGTATTCCCAGAGGCCGGCGTGGGAGGGCGCGTATTTGATGCAGAAGATCAGGCCGGCGCTTAGCAGGAGGACGGCGAGGATCAGAAGGCCGAGGGGCAGAGGCCGGAGCGTCGCGGGGAGGAAGGTGAGGGGGGGGTAGCGCGCGGAGTTCATGGGAGGGTTCGTTGCGAGGTACAACTCCTCCCCTGAGGTCGGCAGTGCGAGACTCGCCAGGGAGTCCTTGGGGTTGTACTTGAACTTCGGCTGTGGACGGCCAAGCTGCTCGTCGTACACAACCCGCTCCTCCTCTGCGATGTATACCTTATATGGCTGCGACGCCTCGCTCTCGTGGCTCGTCGCTCTCAATGTCGAGGCGCCATCATCCTCCCTCGTGATCTGCTCCAGCGCGTATCTCAGATACGGCGTGTCGTCGTTCGTCGGCGTCGGCGGGCCGGAGTAGAAATACTCCATCGTCTGCGTGCTCGGTCTCATAGCCCTCGTGCCGATATTCAGGCTCGTCTGCGCCGGGACGGAGATCGTAATGTCATTATTGCGCGCTGCTGTTCGTAGCTGTCGTGATCGTGAATGTCGTAAATGCTGGAACTCCTTGGGTATTATGGGCAAGATTGAAGCCTCGGGTTGGATATTGAGATGCGGCCGTCCGGGTGATTGCGGCGGTGTGGTGCGCAGGACGACGGTGTTTGCGCCGGCGGTGGTGCTGGAGCGAGCGGAGGCATAGTCGTCGTCGTCGCCGTCGTCGTCGTCGTCGCCTGAATGCAGATTATCGCTGCTGCGTGCGTCGATGGCATGCTTCACTTCCGTTCTCTCGATATATGCCTGTGCTTGCTCATCTGCGATCTGTGTCAGCACTCAATTCTGGACATGCCAGCTCTGAGCTCAGTGAAGCTTCGCAAGGCTGAACAAGGCTGAGCAAGGCTGAGCAAGGCTGAGCAGCGCTCCCACCGAAACAGGTCCAGCGACTTACAATGCGCAGTTTGGACGTCGACACTCCCACTCCCACTCCCTCGATTCATGATCGATGCAATTGATAGTGACAGCTGTGCGATGCTATGGAATGCTGCGAGGAATGCATGAATGCATGATCCCGCAGCTACTGCGGCCCCAGACGTATTTACATCGAATTGGGCGCCGTCTGTTGGAGGCTGGGAGGAGGACAGGGAAGGCTGCTGGCGAGGAGGTTGGTGATGTTCATAACCAGCCAGCCAGCCACCTCGGGCAGTCTGGCTGGGTCAATATACGAGATTCAACGGACGGACCATCGCCGCACCCGCATATGGGTCGACTCAGTCATTTGTTTGTGAGGGTACATTGAAGAATTGGGGATAATCAGCAATTGTGCATGTACTGGACATATCAATCAGTAGATGTTCCTCTATGAATGCTTGCTGGGTACTGACTGTATGTACTCACTGTATGTACTGACTGTATGTACCTCGGCAAGTCTGTGTGATGGATTGTGTGATTGATTGCATGGCATGTAAACAAACATCCGCCCAGCCTCCTTTTTCTCCTTTCTTCCTTTCTTTTTTTTCTCCACTTGACCACTTCAACCGCTGTCACCATCATGACTACCACTGCCATATCAAGGAAGAATCGCCACCAACCGGATTATATAAAAGAGACGACTTGTCCCAAGCCATCCATTTATGAGCAGATGCAAACGAGCTGCTGGGTAGATTATACAATGTGGACATTGACATGGACACCGCGAGGCTGAGTCTATCACGTACAGCCGTACAGGTAAGGCAATCTGGAAACAAACCTCACAGAAATGAGAAAACCCATCATGTCCATCATGTCGCAAGGAAGACAGACATAGGTTTGTAGAATTGAACTCCGCCATTAGCCGCGTCCGCGTTTGCGCAGCGCAAATGTCCATATCCATCGTGGAGCGAAGGCAGGTAAGCGTCCGCCAATCTCAACCTCGATCTCATCTCATAACCCATGAACTCCCGCCGAAAGCAACACAAGACCAGCAGCCAGCTCCAACCCCCCTGGGCCCCCGGCGGCGGAAGAAGCAGCGCACGATCACCGCCCAATATGCCTCCCATGGAACCCAAACGCCACCACCCCCTCCACCTCTGCCCTCCCCACCTCGCTCAAATCCCGCGCGTCCAGCACGAGCAGGTAGCTCGTCCCCCTATCCCCATCCAGCACCACCACCAGCAGCACGCCCGCATCCTCCGCTGTGCCCTCCGGGTCCGCCACGAAGATCGGCTCGCCCGGCGTATGGTGCTCCGCCATCCAGTACACGACCTCGCCCGTCTCCAGATCCGTCTTCGCGACACCGTCGAAGAAGCTCGACCTGCCCTGGTCGACCGCCGTGTACAGGTAGCGGCTCGGCTTCGTGGAGAAGCGCGGGTTGATGGTCGGGAACTCCCCGACGAGGGGGCCGTCGATCGTCTTTACGACCTCGGCGGCGCGCGTGGGGATGGCGGCTGGTGTGTTGGTGGTCGGGATGTTGCGGAGTCGGTACCGCCTGAAGCGCGGGTTGATGCCCGTCTGGTGGTCGCTGACGAACGCGGGCGCCTTGGCGCTGCTCGACATGAGGTTCTCGTAGTAGAAGCGATGGATGACGTCGAGGTTCGCGTACTCGACCAAGTCGCACACGACGTCCGTCGAGCCGTCGGCGTTCGTCTCCTCCCACGCGTTCGCGCTGTGGAACATGAACGCCGCGGGGCTCGTGAACTTGGCCACGAGGCCGCGGCCGTGCTGGCGGTCCACGACGAGCCAGAGGACGTGGCCCGAGGCGTCGAACGGCTTGATGGCGTCGAGGACGTTGCGCTGCCAGAGCACGGAGAGGCCGCCGGCGGCGATGTGGGCGGACCAGAGGGCGAGGATGGCGAAGTTGGCCGAGATGAAGGAGGCGTGGATGTAGGCGGGCTTGATGTCGGGGCCCTTGATCGTGGCGAGGATCTCGGTCTCCTCGATGGCGCGGCTGGTCTTCCAGACGCGATAGGTGCAGGGGAAGGTGAAGTCGAGGTTGTGGTTGATGACGTCGCCCGTGAGGGGGTCGACGTTGGCGTGGGCGGCGGAGAAGGGGCCAGTGAGCGAGGGGTGGAGAGAGCGTTGGTTCGCGACGCCGAGGGGCTCGAGGGTGTCCGGGTCGAGCGACTTGAAGCCCGTGCTGTCGGTGAAGACGGTGAGGGTCTTGAAGCGCGACTTGCCATCTGACTTGCCGTCGTCCATGCCGGGGACATCAGGAGCGATGACGACGCCGATGTTGTGCTCGCCGGGTGAGCCGTCGCGGGGGATCTGGAAGAAGGTCTTGAATTTCTTGAAGAGGCCGTCGCAGGGGTCGCGCTTCTGGCCGAAGGAGATCTGGTCGTAGTTGCCCGTGGCGCGGATCTTCTCGAGGAGGGTGTCGACGTTGCTGCGGGAGTTGTAGGAGACCTTCATGGAGCCGTCAGGGGACGGGATGAGCTCGAAGCGGTGCACCTTGGAGAAGCCATCGAACCAATGGCTGAGCTTGAAGTCTCCCTTGGGAGTGTCCTTGACGATGTGCTGGGCTGGGCCGGTGCGGTACAGGGTCCCCGCGGCATATCGGGGGATGTGGCCCTTGACGACGAGTTCCACTGGTGTGAGTTGGTCGTCGTCGGCTTGGAACTGGTGATTGTTAGATCAGTCTGGATGTAGGGGCATATAAAGAAGAGAAGACTGAGAACTAACACCTATATCATTGGGCCATCCCAGGTATGGCTCGGTCGTGTCGGCCGTGGTCGACATGTTGGAAGTGAGTAGCTGGTTGGAAGTTGTGTAGAATGTAGAATGTGAGAGTGAGGTATGGGGTTTAGGAGAATGAGAGTGAGAGTGAAAGTGAGAGTGAAAGCGAGAATAGGATTCTTGATGGCAGAAGAAGGAAGTTTCTTAAGGACAAAAGGAGAAAAGAAGAAAAGAAGAAAAGAAGAAAAGAAGAAAAGAAGAAAAGAAGAAAAAGACAAACGTGAGAGTTATATACAACAATGAGTGAATGATGAAGGCGCACGCAAGATGAACGCGTGTATGCGACGAAGAGTTCCTCCGAGGCTCTCATCAGCTCTCAGCCTCGTTCAGCCTTGGCTCCAATGAGGACGACGCATAGACGAGATATGATGTCGGCGTCGACAAGGTACGGGAAATCTCCCGACTTCATTTACCGCCACTACCGAGTACATAATATATGCATATATACCAATATATGTATACAAAATGATGATGATGACGATGTCGATGTCGATGTCGATGTCGTCGCACTCGCTCCGTCCAGAGCTGGTGCCCGCACTCATACATCCCAAAGGAGATCACGACGGTGGGATTGTCTCAACCTCAACCGTCGTTCACTCGGTCGTTAGAAGCCGCGGTGATGATTCCCTTCGCACGACCATGCTCCGAGTCTGCATTGATCATTGATAATTGACCTGCCTCAAGGTTGACCTGCCTCTTTTCTCTCTCCCTCTCCCTTTCCCTGCTGAGCATTCATCGATGCATGAGTCTGCGATCTGAGTCTGCGACGGTGAGTCCTTCGTTCATCTTTATCTTCATCTTCATCCTTCACCAACACAGCTACAGGCACAGTTCTGATGAATTCGACGTTGAAATAAATGTCATGTCTCCAACCATACAGTCTACGGACATGGGCACTTCTTCCTCTCCCTCGCCTTGGATTCTCATGCGTGCTGACTGTACATGCTGCACGTCGAGTACCCGCGATTGCTGCAATCAGCCTATATATTCCACTTGCGTCATGGTGAACCCTCGATGCTTGACCCCCATCATGTCTGGAGAACGTGGGAAGGGCCATCGACGACATCCGTCGCCATGCGCACTCTCAGACGCGTTCGCCATCTCTTGAATCTCCACCATTATTTCGTCTGTCTATCCTTTTTTTCCTAATATTTTATCTCGCAATGCATCCCCCAGATCCTGATTATCTGCGCACTTCGCCGCCAAGGCAGCATAATACTGCTTCACTCGCTGGGCAGATTTTGGTCTCAACTGCGTTGGGAGTATCTCAGGCCCGATGGATGGGAATGAACCACCTTCCCAAGATGAAGACATTTCCCGCCTGGAGACAGCTGTATTGTGAGGGCCGTTATGCTTTTGGAAACTACATTATCTGTGCTATGGCACAGACAGCTTTGTTGCTCACATGTGCACTTCAACGGTCCTATTCCAGCGTTGTTGCGGATGCAAGGTGATAGCTGTGAGTAGTTTGAATACGATGAAACTCGTCATGGAGCAATTTGTACCGGTCTGCAATTGCAAGCAATTTCTGTACAGATGTCCATGAAGAAGCATCGGTGGCGGTAGAATTGTCTCGCAAACGTATCGTGCTCTTTGTGAGATAGAGATCTATACAACATCGACATATCAAATACACACGATATTTGATGTCGAAGGAAAGCATTGCCCTCCTAGTCTTTCCCGCTCCGCTCTTCTGCGAGAACTTCGGAATACCATACACAGTTGGTGTTGCTGCCAACAACATTATTGGAATCAACTCACTTGCCACGGAAGGAGCAGCCTGAGAAGGGCGTGGATTTGGCAATGACCACAATCAATACGACGCTGCTCGCTCTTTCCTTCCAAAGTGAGTGGCATGTCGACCTTTCTCATATCCGAGGGAGCTCCGCGTGGAAAGAGCGATCAATGACTGAGCACAATATAAGACACCGCCATCTTTTGAATCCCATCTCTTCTCTTCTTCAGCAATCTTTACAGCCAACACGCACTTCTATCAGCAGCGCTCAATCGGTCTCTATCAGCAATTAACAAGCAATTCAACCTTGGACATCATCCTGAATCACTAGGATATCCAACATCAGCTGAGATCCACGCAGTCGTTTGGCGTCTCGTACAATCCCATCACGGTATGCATCACTCGTCCAGTTCGGTCCAGATTCTCAATCTTTACTCACACTCGCTCCAGCTCACCGTTTTCCATAGCACCACCGATCAAGCATCTACAGTCGCACGACGCACCATATTTACGGCTACCTAGTCCGCCCAGTCCGTCCACATCCCACCAACCTCGCATCAAGGTACGCATCCTCATCCTATCCTCTCCCACTTCTCTATCCCTACTCACATGCTCCAGCTCCCCGCCTCCTCCGCCATCCTCCATCAAGCACCCACGCCACACGCAATGATCCCCACGGCCATCTTCCTCAGCATCCTTGCCATCGTCTTCGGCCTCTTCGCCCTCGTCGCCCTGTCCATCCAGCTACACCGGTCATACCGATCTCGGTCCAAGTCCCGACAGACTCAGAAACAGACACCATGGCCATCCTCGCATCCCTCGATAGAACTCCCTCGCCATCTGCCTCCACCCGATTGCAGCTCCGTGTCAGTGCCACGCCTCGCGCACATCCCCCCTTCGCGTCTGGGCGCGAGGGACCCCATACTTGTTCACCGACCGAAATACCCTCCGCCTCTCTCTACGTATTATCCGCCCGATCGTCAGCCGTTTGAAGAGGCGAATAAACATACGAGTGCAGGAGCAGAAGTCTGGAATGTGACTGAGTGGGTGCTTTTTGACAGGTTATTCCGGGGACTGTTCGGACGCGAACAAGAGACGTTGGGGGATTTGGAACAAGGCCAGAGAGCAGGGGCGGGGCGGGCTGGGACGCGCGAGATTGTGGCGGATGATGAGGGGGGCGAGGATGAGGGGAATGAAGCACGGGTGCGGAGACGCAGTAGTGAGAGCGGGTGGTCTGGATCTAGCGACTGGACTCTGGCGGATGTGGGGGCGGAGTGGGATCGTTATGTGCTGGAGGAATTGGGAAGTGGAAGTGGACAGGGAGGAGAGGAGAGTGTTTGTCATGGCGGATTTGGGGAGTTGATGGGACCAGGGAAGGATTTCTAGGGGTGAAGGAGAGGAGTCTGTTGTTACTGCTGCTTGGTTCTGGGAGAAGATGAGCGATGGAGGATGGGGGCTGTGGATTGCTGTCTATCTCGATCTCTCGGACATCTGTCGTGCGAGAGATGGGGATGAAGCGAAGAGAGGGAGCGGGTGTTTTTATTTTTATTTTTATGTATTTAGATCATAGGTCTTTCTTTGATGGACCTTACAGCGGGCGATGAGTTTTTATCTCTGGAATGGATTACTCTTTTTGCTTTCATGCGTCTGGCTGGCTGACTGGCTGGCTTCGAGGACAAAGAGGCCAGGCCTTTTTTTTATTTCTTTTAATGTGAAGGAAAAATGCCCAGAGTTCCCCAGATTTCCCCAGATTCATCGGCGTCTTCTCCAACTTTACTCTTTTTGCTCTCATGCGTCTGACTAGATAGCTGGCCAACTTCAAGGACAAAGAGGCTAGGCCTTTTTTTTTAATTTCTTTTAATGTGAAGGAAAGATGCCCAGAGTTCCCCAGATTTCCCCAGATTCATCGGCGTCTTCTCCATACTCTACTCTGTTTGCTCTCATGCGTCTGACTAGATAGCTGGCCAACTTCAAGGACAAAGAGGCTAGGCCTTTTTTTTTTAATTTCTTTTAATGTGAAGGAAAGATGCCCAGAGTTCCCCAGATTTCCCCAGATTCATCGGCGTCTTCTCCATACTCCATACTCCATACTCCATACTCCATACCTCCGAGTAACGTGAATCGTGCACGGTGCACTCAAATCCCCCACAGCCGAGGCTGCCCGACAACTGCGCGACCTCCGAGTTCCGAGTCTTCCCCACAGAAGACGGCGATCAGCTTGAGCCTTCGGGACATAAAAGAGCGCAGAAGGTACGTCGTTGAATCGCCGAATGGCCAACTCTTGCTGTCGCCGTCGTCCAGATTCTAACAAATATGAATATGCAAGGCTCCGTGAAAACTTATGACTCGTCCCCGGACGCTCAGTCCACCTCAAGCGAACCCCACCACCCCTCCTCCGCCGCCTCCTCCGCCTTCTCTCTCTCTTTCAACCTCCCCGACACGCGCCCGCCATCGCCCACCTTTTCGGAATCCTCGAACACCTCCACACATACGATGGCATCCTCGACGCCGTCATCATTGCGACCGCGACTCGACCTGCTGCGCTCAAACACGGCCGAGCGCGCCGAGCGCGACTACTTCTCCACGAACCCGCCCCCAAAGACCCTCGAGGCCCATTCCCAATTGGCGAAGGACTTCATCGCATACCATTCCTCTCGCGGCCACCGCGTCGTCCTCATCACCTCCGGCGGGACGAGCGTGCCGCTCGAGCGCCAGACGGTCCGCTTCATCGATAACTTCAGCGCCGGCACTCGCGGCGCTACCTCCGCCGAATACTTCCTCCAGGCCGGATACGCCGTGATCTTCCTGCACCGCCAATTCTCTCTACAGCCGTACTCTAGACACTACTCCCACGACACCGAGTCCTTCCTCGACTTCCTCGCCGAGTCGCCGGATGGCAAGGTCGTCGCAAAGCCCGAGCACCAGGAGGAGATGATGTCGGTGCTGCGCAAGTACAATGCCGCGAAGTCCAAGAACCTCCTCCTCTCCCTCCCTTTCACGACGATCACGGACTACCTCTTCGTCCTGCGCGCGATCTCTCAGTTGATGCGGCCGCTAGGCCCACGCGGCCTCTTGTACCTCGCCGCCGCCGTCTCCGACTTCTTCGTCCCCCCAGACCGCATGGTCGAGCACAAGATCCAATCCACCGACGCCATATCGGCTGAAAAGTCGCAGCAGTCGAAACTCGGCATCGTGGACAAGCTGAACTTGGACACCGACTCGGCACTCGACGCCACGACCGACTCTCCGCAACTGTCCGAGGGCGAGGAGGAAGAGGTCTTCGACAACTTCGACTCGTCGCCGCGGATTCCGCGGTCGAAGAGACTGATTGTCGATCTGGACCCGGTGCCGAAGTTCCTGAAGAATCTCGTCGACGGATGGGCCCCGGAAGGCATGATCGTGAGCTTCAAGCTCGAGACGGATCCGGCGATCCTGGTGCACAAGGCAGAGTACTCCCTCGAGCGATACCAGCATCACCTCGTCATCGGCAACCTGCTATCCACGCGCAAATGGGAGGTGGTGTTTGTCAGCAAGGAAGACAAGGAACTCGAGAACAGCAGGGTTAGGGAACAGTGGATCCGTGTCGCGCAGCACGGACGGACGAAGAGCGCAACAGGCGTGAAGGATTCAGTCGGTGCAGCAGACGGTCTGAAGGCTTTGGCCCGGAAAGATGAGGAGGGCAATGACAGGCCTAGTGATCCGGCTGAGTTCACAGGCGAGCCGGATGTAGAGATCGAGAGTCTGATTATTCCGGCGGTGGAGAAGATGCATACGCGGCATATTCAACGGCATGCGAAGAAAGCGCTGGCGTGATCTTTTGTATGATTGAAAAGTTAAGTAAGATATACCAATGCAGCGATTCACGTTGATATAATGCCATATATTTCCATATACTGCCATATATTGTCTGCATATTGTCTGTTCTATTTTGTGTCTTGCGCTGTCCATACCTACTGCAGTTATTATTTTGATATCACGTGAAAGCCGTTGAAGAGGCCGATAAGAGCAATAACATCGATAAAGCGCGGGGTACGAGGAGGGGAAGTATCGGCGGCGTTTGACGGCGATTGTCAACACAACCCAAAACACAAAACACAAGAATCTATGCGTCACAGCTGCCTCATCCCCGTCTCAGTATATTTCTCTTCTTAATCGCATTCGAATTTACTGTCCAAGACTTCACTTTGCTCGTCCTGATACCCCATTCTTCAATCTGCCATGCCGTCGTCTAATCCCATCAAAGCATGCGTCCTTCACGGCCCCAAAGACCTCCGCATAGTGCGTTCTCTATCTCCTCTGCTTCCCCTTGTTCGACTTCAATCCCGATCTAACACAATCCCAGGAGTCCCATTCCCTCGCTCCCCTAGCCGACAATGAAGTCACCGTCCGCATCACCAGCACCGGCCTCTGCGGCTCCGACCTGCACTACTACACGCACTTCCGCAACGGCGACATCCACGTCCGCTCGCCGCTAATCCTCGGCCACGAGTCCTGCGGCTACGTGACCGCCATCGGGCCCTCCGTCACACACCTCAAGCCCGGCGACTTCGTCGCCCTCGAAGTCGGCCTGCCCTGCGGAATCTGCCACCTCTGCCTCGAAGGCCGCTACAACATCTGCCCCGCCCTGCGCTTCCGCAGCAGCGCGAAGAGCTGGCCGCACTTCCAGGGCACGCTGCAGACAAAGCTCAATCACCCGGCCGAGCGCTGCTACAGGCTGCCTGAGGGGTTCAATGGCGACATGGGCGCCATCATCGAGCCGCTGAGCGTCGCTATGCATGCGTCCCGGCGCGCGGGTCTCCCGCGCGGCAGCACGGTCCTCGTGTTCGGCGCGGGCGCTGTGGGGCTCCTCTGCGCGGCCGTGGCGAAGGCGGCGGGCCAGCGCGTCATCATCGCCGACATCCAGGCCTCGCGGGTCCACTTCGCCACGACGCACCGCTTCGCCGACGCCGGCGTCGTGGTGCCGATGCAGAAGGCCGGCGCGGGGGTCCAGGAGAAGCTGTCGCTCGCGCTCGAGGTCGCGGGGACGGTGGGCAGGACGCGGCTCGCGGACTTCGTGCTGTCGAGCGCGGGGCAGGAGCGCGAGGTCGAGGCCGTCGACGCGGTGTTCGAGTGCACGGGCCAGGAGAGCTGTCTGCAGGCGGCCATCTACGCGACGCGGCCGGGCGGGAAGATCATGTTGATCGGGATGGGCACGCCGGTGCAGACGCTGCCGATTTCGGCCGCGGCGCTGAGGGAGGTGGATCTGCTGGGGGTGTTTCGGTATGCGGATGTGTATGAGGATGCGATCAGGCTGGTTGCGAGTCGAGACCCCTTGCTGCCGGATCTGGGGAGATTGGTAACGCAGAGGTTTAGGGGGTTGGGGGAGGTGGGGGAGGCGTTTGAGATGGCGGGGAGGGGGTGGGATGGGGAGGGCGGGCTGGTGATTAAGGTTGTGGTTGAGTTTCCGGAGGAGGATGGGGAGACCGGGGGGACGTAGGTGGGGGTAGGTAGATCAATAAGTTCTGATACTACGAGAAAGTTGTGGGAAGCGAAGTCCGGGGTGGATTTCCCGCGTTTATGCATATATCTCAGTTGTTCAGAAGGCGCAGCGAGCAGCGTCGCTGCGTATCAAGCATCGCTATTGCATTCAAAGATCTTACGCTCCAAAATATGTCCAGACGCCTCAACCGCTATGCCCTACTCCATTTCTCTCTTTCCATCATGAGTGCTCTACTTCACCGTATCCTCCTCCAATCTCCACCACACCTCTCACCCCTCCCTCGCAGCACCAAAAATCCTCTCCAAGCCCACCATCTCAAACCCCGGAAACTCCGGCACCCCCACCCCCCCATCCCTCCTCCTCACCGCCGACGCAACCATATACCCGCTCCCGAGCGCCCTAATCTCCATGCCCAGGCCGCTCACCCTCTCGCCGCGGAAGTAGATCTCGAAGTCCGTGCGCGTCTCGCCCCAGGCCAGCTCGGCCGCACCGGGGCCCGCGGCGGCGGCGGCGGCGGCGGGGGCCGGGACGGCGAAGGCGCGGAACTCGAGGGCGCGCAGCCACGGCGCCAGCAGCGCCTCGCCGGTCATCTTGACGTAGGCCTCGCGCAGACACCAGAGGGCGTAGAAGCGGCGCAGCTTGGCGTGGACGACGGCGGGGGCGAGGGCGAAGGCGTCGTCGGCGGGGCGCTGGCAGCGGGCGGCGGCGGCGCGGGCGGCGGGGGGCAGGGGCGCGGCGAGCGCGAGGTGCGCGACGTCGTGCTTGAGGTGGGCGAGCTCGGCGGGGGCGAAGACGTCGGCGTGCAGGTCGATCCAGGCGAAGAGGCCGTCGGCGGCGATGGCGGCGGCGGTGTCGGGGCGCTCGTCGACGCAGACGACGTCGATGCCGACGTCGAGGTCGGCGGTGGCGCAGGCGATCAGGGGGACGAGGCCGGCTTGGTGGGAGACGTTGAAGGCGAGGGGGGTGCGGGGGGCGGAGGCGGAGGCGGAGGAGGAGTAGCAGGGCTTGCCGTTGGGCTCTCTGGTGACGGCGGAGAGCGGCCAGGGGACGCGGCAGAGCTCGGTGATGGCGAGGTGCTTGAGCAGGTGCGAGGCGAGGCTCATGGCGGCGTCGCGGACGAAGTAGTACTTCAGGACGGCGCGGTCCTCGGCGGGGGGGAGGAGGGCGCGGGCGGCGGCGGACTGGGACGGGGTTAGTGTGGAGAGGCTGACGATGTGGAGGGGGGTCCTTACTGCGGTTTCGAATTCGGACATTTGCGATTTGGCGGGGAGGGAGGGCGAGATGGGCCAGAGGAGCCGCGTATCAACAAGCCATTGGTGGAGAGGGGCGGATGGGCTCGTCATGGCGCAGGCAGGTACGGGGCGCGATGCATCGGCGAAGGAGTTCAAACTGGTCAGGAAGTCTCGAATGCCATGTCTAAGTGGCAATAGATGAGAATCTATGCATTGGATCAGAGTTCTTGTCCTGCTTACACTTCCTGCTTACACCCCGCCTTCAGCTCCAATCCTTGTGTTCGGGCACCGAAGGTCGACAGCGGCAGAACTTTAATCCGGAGGGGAAGTCCGCCCCATCCCCACGGTTCACTGCTGTGCTTCTGTCTGAAAGACATAATATATCGCAAACGAAGAGATATGGAAATATACAGAAATGTAGACAGGTGAATAGCTAAGCCGTGATATGCTTCATTCTACCTGCTCTGCGAGCAAGTGCCTTCTCTCCAGAATAGACCTCCCGGTTTTTCCGCCCCGGGCCAGGGCCATTTGACGCTTTTCGCATTTCTAGACAGAGTAGAGGAAGTGAATTCTCCCACATCACTTGCTGAGATATCAATTTCTAAATCATGCAAGTGTTCTTTGACGCTGTTTTGCCTTTTGATACTTGGCAATTAAAACAACGAGGCCGAACTTCGCACCGTACGGGCCGGGCCGTTGGACGCTCCACCTAAACATGGTTTATTTGATGATGACGATGAGGACGACAATGATGGTGATTTAATTACCATTTGAATTCACCCAGGTTATTTGTTGCACATTTTGGTTTTTATATTCCATAAAGGGGAGAGTCGTAAGATGGGGATCTTCTTATTAAGGGAAGAGAAACCATTGTTTATATATATAATATATTAATTTCTTGTATATTCTACAGCTTTTTACCAAAGTACCCTCCCTACTTCTTATGTCTGTATTGGATTCTCTAGCCAGTCATAAGAAGACCTAAAATAGAAGTTATCTAAACGCTTGAAAAGAACATGAGTTGAGCCTGTTGAAGCTATAGATTCATCGCAATTATTACAGCCAAAACACTAAACAGAACCTTGAAAGCACTATTTTGATCCTATGCGAACTTCGGAACGAGGTAACCTGCCAAACCACCAACACCAAATTCCAACCCCTTGAATGAACACGATTTCTCTTCACCTTCCCCCAATATTCGACGAGTCGATCCCTTTGACGATGCCATAGCTGACGCCTGCAGCCAGCGCACCAATAAACAGCGTCTGCACCGCGCCATAGAACCCCGCTCTCTTCGTCTTAATCGTAACCCAATTCTTCAAGAAGCCGAAGACAAGAAGAATAACCACGGTAATCGCAATCGAGACAAACAGCGCATGTGTCACATTCTCCATGGCGAAGTAGGGGATCATGGGCATCAGTCCGCCGATGAAGTACGACAGTCCCATTGTCAGAGCCGAGATCCAGGATCGAGACGTGCGCGGTTTCTCGAGCTTGAGTTCGAAGTCCATCATGAACTGTAGGAGTTAGCATTGCCCATCCATTTGCAACAGAAGGAGAGGAGAAGGAAGAAGGAAGAACAGCATACCCGGATCCACTCATCAGGATTACACGAGAGTTCTGCAACCAGCGGGCTCGTGGCGTCGCGACTAATCCCATAGGCCTCCATGATCTGGAAGATCTCCTCCTTCTCGTCCTCGGGCCGCGTGAGCACCTCGTCGCACTCGCGCTTCTCCTCCGAGGCGTAGTGATCGGCGTCCGTCACGGCGGCCAGGTACGCGCCGAGCCCCATGGAGATGGCACCGCTGAACAGTTCGGCGAGACCGCCGATGATGACGAGTTTGGCGGAGCCGAGGCTGGGCTTGTTAGGTGGAGAGTGGTGATGGCGAGGAGGGGGGGGCTTACGAGGAGAGGCCGGCGGTCAGGGCAAAGGGGACTGTGAGCCCGTCGGCGAATCCGATGATGACGTCGCGGACGACGTCGCCGTAGTCGGTGTGCCTCTCGAGGTGGTTCTGCTGCCATGCCACGTCGAGAACCACTGGCATTTCGGCTTCCGGCTCTGAGGGCCTTGAGATGTGCTTGGGTTGTGCCATAGTAATATTTGGGGTTTAGAATAAATTGAGAAGTTGGGATTGAAATTGGATGATGGAGATGAATTCACAGAATTCAGTTTTTTATTGTTGAGAATGATGAGATATTTAGTGGGAGAAGGAAGAAGGAAGAAGGATGAAGGAAGAAATCACTTACAGGGGAGAAGTACATTGATATATCGACAACTAAGTCGTTAAGTCAATTTACATCGCCGTTCATTGTCATCACACCGTGTTTTGTCCAGTGCTGGTTTGGGATGGGGATCGTCACGTGATCGTCGTCTTGGTAATTGCAGATATCTGATTGGCTGCGAGGGGAAGGAGGAACGGCGACTGTGAGCATATTGTCAGTCTATTGGATTTTGGAGGAGTCGAAGCATGTCAGTAGGAGATGACAATTGGCGAATTCGGAATTGGTCATTTGTGATGGATGGTTGGGGCCGCTGCATTGCCGCTGCAAAATTTGCTGGCAGAGAGCATGGTGATTCTGTTCCAAGGGTCTCCATCTACCGCTGAAGTTATAATAAAGGTGCTTAGCCACGTGACTGCTAGTTATAACAATTCTAGTTCTTAATTCTAGTAATTATAGTCATTAACTCTATTTATCTAAATGGTAAGATCATATTCTTATCTATAGTATAATACTATTGTCATTTGTATGCTATTGCAACAAAATTAAGACTTTTAACTTAAAGTCATATGATAGATAGCCGCATGTTCTATAAATCACATGACACTAAGTGATATTCGAATCACATGACATCTCGCGATGCAGTAGCTGGGTCCCGAGCGAGTATTTGGATGGCGGCAGATGCGCCCGGTACAGACCGGGCGCACCGTGGCTATGCATACATACATACATGAAGTGATGCCGTACGTGGGAGCGATGAAATATGTAACTCGTTCGCGATGAGCTGCCCTCGAACAAGCAACCAGGGAAGAGCCAAGTGGCGGGCTGAATGCCGGAATAAAGAAATTACATTTGTGAGTATTTTGAGCCTGGTAACAGGTTGAGTATCTGACCACGCCATGCTGTATGACGAAACTCACAGCTTGGGATTGCCGTTCTCCCCGCAGACGTTAAGCTCATGGCTAAATCAGAAGACCATATCAATTTGGAATATCCTCACAGCAGAACAAAATAGCACTATTCAAAAGACAACTAAGCAAGCTTTCAACGGGTGCCTGTATCGGTACTGAAATGGGAAACGCATCCTCTAATTTAGTCGTCCATAGAATGTGTGGCTTCATAATGGGAAGGGATAGTCTGCAAGTAAAGACATGAAGTGTCGATTTTGGAATGAGCAAACCACCCTTGACATCCTGACAGCCTCGAATACAGTACCTTCGGGCAATATGCATACGACCCTAGGCTAGGGGTTGGCAGCGCTTCAAATATCGCCTGACGCCCATCTCCGCTTCCGGACCAAATTCCAGCAACGTCTTCATAGGAACAATTAGTATTATACATCAAGTCGTGCGTACGTGGTACATATCACTGTAGCCGCCTTCCTACTAATGATGAGTGAATGTACGCTGGTAACGAGGAACGAATGGCTCACTTTGGTCTTTTGATACCGAAGCCTGCCGCCTAAGATATCCGATGTATAGTTTTACTTGACGCGGGGCCATATCGATTGGAGGGAGGAGGGATAAGAAGTGAATTTATGTTACCGCTTGGCTTGAAACAGACGGACGTGGACAGAAAAATCAGAGACAGCCAGGATGAGGGTGATGGGAGATGAATGGCGCCAGAGTCTTAGGAGGAAATATCTCGGCGGTAACCATTACTATTTTTGCCCTTTAGTAAACGTCTGCGACCCTCGTCCGAACCACTCTCACATCAATGATAACGTCGAAGTGTATGATCTACCATTATCTTCTCTCTCGCCACTGACTTCGGGGCCCACGGAGTCACGCAGGCGTTAGTTTATAGTCCCTCAAGAAACAGATGTCGAGCTGGGTCGGGTCAGCATCAAAAGAACAAGGGGTTGTGGGAGTGTCCACATGTGCATGAAGGACAAAAAAAGGGGAAAACAGATGACCCTATCTGATTGGCTCCGCTTCCTCGAGTATATCCTCTGACTGCTCGGCCAAGAACCGTTCGATGAAGAAATTACCATTTGACACGTCCTTAATGTCGGTTGAATCCGCAGCTGACGATGCATCACTATCGTCATCGTCGTCCCGCACACTAAGCCATGGATGGCTGAAGGCGGTTTCAATCTCAGGGTTGTATCCTGCGTCAGTAACCCATGCAAAGGCAACTCTTGTTGCTTCTTCTGATACTTCGTCGTTAATGTCAGTAGTCCCCACTTCGCCTGGCCCAAAGCCGTTAAGATGTACATCCTTAATGTCGATAGGAGATGAACTCCATCTCACACTGGATTTCTTAAAGCCATAATCTACAAGAGGCTTTCCATCAGCCATCACCCAATTCCAGTGGCTATAGAGCCTCTCATGCCTATTGCAGTGAGTGTGAAGCCAAACCTCAAGATCGACAGAGCTATGCGGTACACAACCGAATGGAGGCCAGCCTGTCAATGGCGGATTCCGATATGGACTTGGGGTCGGGTAATCGTTTTGAGAGTCGTGGCGTAATCGCCACACATCAGCCCGTCGAATTTTCAAATCTCGCACATAAGCACCCGAGCCGCTTAGATCCATGAAAGACTGCGGAGAGGAGGTCCACGCCGCGACGTCAGGGTCAGGACATGACACAGTACCTTCCAGATGCTCGAGGAACGACATTATTCTGCTTGGGGTAAGGCAAGTTATGATGCTGCCAAGCCATAAAGAAGCGAGTTTTGGGCGTCGAAGAGCCATGACCTTTGCAAGCAGCTCGAGGTTGCCACTCTTTATGATTGGAGTCAGGCTATCCAGAATAGGGCGGAACCAAGCACTGACGAGATTGCAGTCAACTCCGGGTTCCCAGAACACCCCCCAGAGACACCCCCCAGAGTGCTGAATCGAGCAATCTTGCGGTGCAGCTCAGTGTCATGAGATAGGGTAAAGCATGATCTTCTTCGTGGAAATCCAGCCTCTCAAGGGGTGTACCGTGAGACTGTATCAGAACAATTTCCGGTAAGATCGCTCCTTGGCGTAAATAATTGTGTAGTGGCAGAACCAGAGTTGCTGCAAGGGCAGCAGAAGATTGGCTGCGAAGGTGGTGAAGGTCGCAGAAATCTGCGAGGTAACGCATGGCCTGAGAGGAAGAGGGGCAGGGTTGCTCTATGTTGTCTTCGACAGAAGTACCTGGAGGAAGGTTGACCTTTAAACATTGCCTGCCTTGGTAGCTGATCGACCAGGGAGAGAAGTGTGCTGGATATTCGTGGACAGCAGCGCGCCAACCTTGTCCATGAGCTAGGATTGCACGCCACCAACGAACTGCAGTAGAATCCGCCTTCCCAATATCAACGAAAACACATCTAGACGTGGTCTGAACGCCATATTTGCTGTCATCTATTGGTGCGAGCACTTCCGTATACCGAATTGACCCGCCTTGAAGTTCAACAAGGCGTGCAGAAAGAATGTATGCCCAAGCAAATATTAAAATCGCAAGGCAATTGCCAGCTTTGGCGTTTTCAACACCTTGCTCCCTCCAGTGACGAAAGCTAGACCCCTCAGTGGTGCATATCGTAGGGCGTATAATGCCTAATGTCATAGGCCTTAAGGTATTCGTGAACTGTTCTAAATTGCACCCATCCTGGCGTTTGTATTTCCATGTCGATTGACCATATACCGTCCGTCCGTTCCTTTGTAGAAGGCGACCACTAGGTATTGCTGGGGTCCTGTCTATAAGATTGCGAAGCTCTAAGCAATCGTGCAATATTGATGGCTGCTCGTGCGCCTGCTGGACATATTGGTGCCGGCTATTGTGGCTTTTGATCAAGATCTTCTTGATCTGGTCATTGCTTGGAACGACAGAGTTATCTGATCCTGCCACTTCCAGGCTTGAAGGCATTTGGCGATCAGGGGACGTCTACCGATCAGTCGGGAGCTTGTCTACTTGAGAAATGTAGCAAATGCAGCGGAATATCTGAGCTGCCGGGGTGTGGCATGTGGCGTGTGGCGTATGGGATGCGTGAGGTTCGCACAGCTCGTGCAAAGCAGGCCGGTGTTGAACTTACCGCGCAAGCGGCGACGATCTCGGAGATAATGAGGAAAGGTGTCGTTCTGGTGGGACATACGTTGCCGGGTCCAAGTCTGTTCTTCGAACTGGTGATGGAGCCCTGCGTACTGAGGCTCTTGTCTGTCTGAACACGAAGTGGTTTTCGGCGGTAGGCTTCGTCTTCTCCTCGATTTGGGCGCGAGCCTCTGCTTTCTCCGCACGCACGCCTTCGCCAACGACAGCAGTTAAGGGTGCCCTGGTGTCATGGCATGGTCCAGCACTGAATTCCCCATTGACCCTCCCCAGTTTCACCTCACAACTGAACAGAACAGACGTGGAACAGCCTCACCTCAAAGCCTACAATGCGCAAACTTATAAGAGCGATGGAATGATCGATCCCAGCACAGCAGAATGAAGATTTACTTCCTCCATCGCTTGAAAGGCGCGTCCACTCCTCTTGAAATTCGGCACACCATTCGTCGGGTGCGTGCGTGCCCAAACACGTCTGCCATCCTCTGCCAACTACTCTGGCCATTCCCCTGGCATTTCACCGTTCCCGAGCCGCTCTCCTACGAAGAACTACATGCATCACCTGAGGTCATCAACCCGAGGCAATCCGGAATACGCAACCTATTCGAGATACCTCTCTTTCGCGCTCGCGATACATCGCTCCGCTCTCTGTACCGCCTCTACGACGACCTCTGCGCGGATCGCCGTACTCTTATGACCTATGAATGCGAGTACCTTTTCCGCCACGGTTCGGAACGCTGGTTGCTGTCGCAGATAGCCGATCCTCGCGATGCCGATCCCGTGCGCTATGCGGTACTAGCAAGCCTCGTTGAAGCGCGCGTCGATGCCTTCAACTGGAAAATGGAGCTGGGAATCAGACGGGGCGGTAGACCCTGCGACCAGTCCGAAGGGAGGGCAACGAACTTCACGCGCGAAGTGGCGCCGCCGTGGACCAAAAATGTTGCGGCGGTGGAAAGGCGGGTGAGCCTGATCAACCGGGAGAGCGAGCCGTTTGCGAAGGCGGACGAAAGCTTTTTGAAGAGGAATATTGAGGCTGGCACGGGATATCTGTACACAGTATGACGGCTAACTGGCGTTTGTGTAGTCTTGAAAAAACTTGATTCATTTACAGTAACTGAAATCAAAGTCATGATTACAGAATCAATTAAAGCAATTGCAATTTAATTATCTTGATTATTTTTGCTAACATGTGAAATCTAGCTCTGTACAGATCTGACGTATAAGGATAAATTATAAATGTTGTCGTCATTATCATTCCAAAACTGCGGGGAGACTGTCAACAATTCAACAATGGTAATGTACGTAAGAACACCTTAGTACACGACATATGTAAGTGCTTGTATCTCGCTCTCGCTCTCATTCTCATTCTCACATCACCAAATCCTTCCACATCCTGCCTGCTCCGTCACAATCGATCGACGTCCTCGTCCTCGTCCTCCAACACCTCCACAATGTCCACCCCACGCCGCTTCCTCATCGTCGGCGCAACCGGCAAACAAGGCGGCGCCGTCGTCGCCGCCCTCCTCGACGAGCGCGCCAACCTGACCTCCAACGAGCAATTCGACATCCTCTGCCTGACGCGCGACGCGCACAGCCCCAAAGCCCGCTCCCTCGAGTCCAAGCCCGGCGTCGCCCTCATCCAAGGCGACCTCTTCCACGCCGCGACCCTCTTCGAGAACGCCGGCCCGCTCGACGGCGTCTTCTGCGTCACAGCTCCGGGCAGGCCGGGCGACGAGGAGAGGCAGGCAGCGGCGCTCATCGATGCGAGCGTGGCGCATGGCGTCCCGCACTTCGTGTTCACGAGCGTGGACAGGGGAGGCGAGGGGCTGAGCGAGAAGACGCCGACGAGGATCCCGCATTTTGCGAGTAAGCACCGCGTCGAGGAGTATCTGAAGAAGAAGGCCAGCGAGAGTGACGGGAAGTTTACGTGGACGATCCTGAGGCCAGTGGCTTTTATGGATAATCTGACGCCGGATTTCATGGGGAAGGGGTTCGCGAGTATGTGGGCGCAGGTTGGTGAGAAGCCGCTGCAGCTCGTTTCGACCAAGGATATTGGGAAGTTTGGCGCGGAGGCGCTGCTGCAGCCGCAGGTGTATAAGGACCAGGCCGTGGGTCTGGCGGGCGATGAGCTGAACTTCGAGCAGGCGAGCAAGATCTTTAGGGAGGAGATGGGGTATGACTTGCCGAGGACTTTTGGCTTTATTGCGTGTGCGATTAAGTTCGCGATGAGTGATATGGGGACGATGTTTGAGTGGTTCAAGACGGATGGCTATGGAGTTGACATTCAGAAGTTGAGGCTGAGGAATCCGGAGATACAGGACTTTAGGGCGTGGCTCAAGGAGAAGAGTGGGTTTAAGCCAAAGGGGGAGGCTAAGCAATAGGGTTTACTTCCTTTTCAGTGTTCGTCGAGTATATACTCGAGCATTCTTATATTTAATTTTCTACTATCAACTTTAAACAGCATATAGAGTATATTCGAGTATACTTGAGTATATGCTCAAGTACCTGTGTCTTGTGTACTCATGCCGAACACTGTTTCTTTTGCGTTGCTTTCTGTATGACAGATATTATAGTGAAACCCCTTTTCACAACAATTTTAGATTACGTTCACAACACACAGCCAACGGAGCACAGAAGCCATAGGTAACTAACTCATGGTATTACACTCATGGCACATTCCAAGACTCAACGCTAGTGACTCCAAAAAAAGTAGTTTCAAATCAACCGATATAGCGTCCCTGTCAGACCGTGCAGATGAGCTCAAGTCCCTTCTAACTACCATCTATGGCTAGGTTGACCCCATCCCCCATACCCCGTGCTCTGCGACGTTCCACCAGCACTCCACCTAGGCTGCATAACCGGGTAATTCAGCGGCTGGTAACTTCCACGAGAATTATACTGTGGCGAATATCCAGGCAATCGGCTGGTGGCAGAACCCCTCATGAAGTTGCCCTGGCGTACGCTTGAGTCGGCCATGGTGCTGCTGAGGGGGCCGTAACCGTAGCCGGAACTCCTGCCGGGGTAGTAGATCTTTCCGAAACCGCGGGGGTCCATGCTGGGGATTGCAGAGGGTAGATTAGCAGGAGATCCTTTGATATAATGGTGTAGAGTTGGAGAAATGGCTGGAAGTCGTGTGGTGCTGTATTGAAATGTTAATGGAGATGTTTGATGGAGATGTTTGGTGTAGGAAAAGGCGAGAAGGAGAGGAAAGACGACGATACTTCATATTTCTTCTTCCGTTGGAGTAGGAAGAGAATAGTTGTAGGTTCATAAACATGCCTATTCATCGCCTGCATGGATTCGCAATATATCGGCGTCTATTTCCATTAGGAAGAGAATGGCTGAATATTAAGGACCAGTTCTGATTAGGAGAGGACCTCTCAGAGTTATGAACATGGCTATTCAATTTCTCTCTTCTGGGGGGGAAAAGGCTTTGCATGCAAATAAAAAATTTCATACTTCAAAACAGCTGGTACTCATCAAAGAGTCTTATCCTACCATCTAACCATATTTTCGTTTCGCTCATCGTAGGCTCAATCCCAGACTCAGTTTCTTCGTCCATGCGGTCGGTCTAGCTCTTCCTTTGCCTTCTCTTCGGTACGGCGGAGTCTTCTACATTTTCATTTTCTTCTTATATCCTCTCATATCCTCTCCATTTTTATTTCATCCTTCTCATATGCTTCGATGTCGGACACCAGAGAAGTCTCCCCACCCTTGCCTGCTTTCACCCTCCTTTCTATCTCCTCTATAACTATCCTCCTTACCAACCTCCTCTCCTCATCCTTCTCGATCACTCTCTCTTTCCTCGAATGATACGCATATATCAGCACCTATAATCTTTTTTCTTTTTTCTTTTCTCTTTACTTTATCTTCCTCTTCATCTTCCTTATTTTCCTCCACTCTCCCTTCATCCTCTTCATTTTCCAACTTTTCAGAGATCCCAAAAATTCGGTCCCATTCTTCCCATCTATCGTCATCATAGCCACAATATACTTCATCGGCTTACTGTACCTTCTGCCCTCTCTCATAGCTTTCCTTGACCCGCCGAGAATACTAATTCCTCGATCATCATCAAACCACTCGAAGGCGAGGCTGTACCTGCGGAGCCATTGATTTTTTCTTCTTCTTCTTTTAACAATCGAGTCGTCTTGAATATGAGCGCAACGGGAGTGAAGGTCGCAAGTTTTCAAATCCGGCGGCAAAAGTATTTTAGTGATGGGATTTGCGGTCTTCATGAGTGTTAGGCGGTAGGTTGGAGGGTTGAACTTTCGCGGGACTTTGAATGAGCTTTTACCACAGCGGAACCGAATTCGTCGTTTTTGTCAGAATTGGAACAGGGCCTTTTCTAGAGATTTTGGAGGACGATGGTGTGTGGTAAATAGTGAGTTCTTCGGTTGTAAGTCCGGTTCCTGGGGCTTCTCCTCCTTTATCACCATCGTCTCTATTTTTTTTCCCGCCTCCGTTGTCTTATTTTAAACTTCTCCTCATATGCTATACCCACATCTCAAGACTTCAAACATTAAAACTTTTATTGTACGTTGTGAGAATTGAGAAATACTTCTATAGAAATCATACCTCCACCTTAGAATCATATCGCACAAAGTAAAGAATTCTCAACCACTGGATTATACACATAATATTTGTAGAATTTGCTTAAAATACTATTCATGTACATGTACTCTTTATAATTTTGTACTTCTGTCAGCTCAGCCATCTATACGTGCATTTAAAATAGAAACATGATAAATACCTCGTTGCATGAATACCAAATTTGTGACCCAAGTGAGACGGGTAAGCCGGACATCCGACCTGCTCTTTCGCAGTACAGATCCGACGAGAAACAAGACGACGTGTATAAGGAATTATACATACCTTCCTCCGTGTTTCAACAAATTTCCTTTCGTATACTTACCTTGCCAATGATCAAGCTTGACACTAGGATTGTCCTGGTCATGTTCATCCCCGGACTTCCCGCGTGCATCGTTACCTGCAGGCTCACCATCGTTGTAACGTCCGTCCGTTCGTACAGCACTCATGCTGCAGGTATGCCAGTCACCGCCCGAGACGTGCATAAACGCCTTTAAGCACCATATACATATGGTCTTCCCATCCATCTCACCATGCCTGCCAGTATATTATATGTCTCGCAGCCTCGAATCTGCACTTATCAACCTGCGTCTTGTGGCTTTGCAGATCGAGTAAGTGCAGTTTCCTCCACCATCTAGAACATGTGTGAACAAACTTAGATTGGCATATCTAGAATCCGTCCCGCCCATTCTCACATATGACTGTGCGTAAAAAGCCACATCACAGTTATTCGTCACCGTCGTTCGGCAAGTGGCGACAAGATCGTATCGAGTGAACGGGTTGTGAGAGTGAGATTGGACGAGGCGTAGGCCGAACGTGTGAGTAGTCTAACAGCGAGGACAAAATGCATCTGGCGGAAGATGTAGAGCAGGTGTCGATGGGGGTCAGGGACGCGGTTCAGCAGGTGTCGCGGCAAGATGTGGCAGAAGGTAGAGACGTCTACGACGCAAAAGACCAGCTTGTTTTGGCCGCAGAGCTCCAGCACATTCAGCCGCCTGAGTCCACAGACCGAGAAGCCATCAAACCGGCCACGGAGAAGAAATCATGGCTGCTCGGCGCCCAGTTCGGGCAGATCATGCCGCATCATGCCGGCATCAAGGCGCTCTGGGAAACGAAATGGAAGTTCCCCTGTAGCAAATCGCTCTATCCCTTCCATGACGGCGTGTTCGCGGATTTCAAACCCGTCTTCCAATATCTGATCGAAGTACTCCCCACCTTATTTTGCCAAACAAAAACGCATCTCTGACAAAAGCCAGAACGATATAAACGACGGGTATGGCGATGAATATACCGAAGCTTTCTTCCCCATCGCTGAATCACTCATCACTCAGGCCGACAAACTCATGTCTCTAGGCAGTGAGGATGAGAAGCAGAACGCAAGTAGGTTGTATCTCCGCGCCGCATGTCTCTACCGCATCGCTCGCTTCCCCTACATCAGCTCCTTCCCCACCCCAACACCAGGTCCCAAATGGAAAGCCTGGACGCGCCAGAAGGAAATCTATCTCCGCGCCGCGAGCACCTGGGTGTGTCCCGTCACCGAGGAATGGATCCCGCACCGCGCGCCAGGGACGCGTGACCGTGCCGAAATCCCCGTGTATGTCCGTCTGCCCAAGCACACATCAGGCGGACGTCCGCCCGTGGCCCTGCTCGTGACGGGCCTCGACGGCTACCGTCCCGACAACACAGGCCGACTGGACGAGTTCCTCAAGCGCGGCTGGGCCGCCGTCGTCGCCGAGATCCCCGGCACCGCTGACTGTCCCTGCGACCCCGCTGATCCGCTCTCGCCCGACCGTCTGTTCACGTCGATCCTCGACTGGATGGCCGCCCAGGACGCATTCGATATGCACCATGTGATGGTCTGGGGCCTGAGTGCCGGCGGCTACTACGCCATCCGCGTCGCGCACACGCATCGAGGGCGCCTCCGCGGCGTCGTTGCCCAGGGCGCCGGATGCCACCATTTCTTCGACGAGGCGTGGATCGAGGGTGCGGAGGGGCGGGAGTATCCGTTCGAGCTTGCGCGGGCGATGGCGGCAAAGCACGGGTACGCGTCGATTGCGGCGTTCAAGGCGGAGGCGCAGAAGAAGTTTAGTCTTTTGGAGAATGGGATCTTGGACGGGGAAAGCTGCAGGCTGCTGCTTGTGAATGGGACGGCCGATGGATTGATGCCGGTCGAAGACTCGCTATTGCCTTTCCAGCATGGGGGGCCGAAGGAGGGCCGCTTTTTTGAGGGTGCGCTGCATATGGGGTATCCGAGAGCAAACGAGGCCGTGTATCCGTGGATGGAGAGCGTGATGGGTACGGGCGGGCCTGTTGCGTTTCATGAAACTTTAGGACTGGCATGAAACTAGAAGTTCAGGCTGCGAAACGCTTGCTTAAATCTTTCCTTTAGGCATTAGATACTAAATTGTCGGAAGAGTAGATGAATATTCACTTACGCTCACTCATCTTACTTATGTCCCAGTATGAGGGACCTTCTTTGTGGCGTAATTTCTTTTTCCGCAGGCCTGAATTTGGTGAAATCATGGAAGAGCCAACTCAGCTTCTGACGAGTTTCCAAGTGGGAAGGCGTGTAGTGCCCAACGGTAGCTGTGCACAGCTATGGACGCTTACTTCTCACTGCTCATAAAAGAAAAGCTGGCGAGGCGATGACAGTATAGCAAGAGCGAGCAAGAGAAAGAGCACAGGAAGAGAGACAGCAGCAACATAGAGAAATATCACGAAAGAGAACCAATCTCCTAAGAACAAGGTAGGGCCGCAGGAAGCAGTTGGACATAGTGTTGGAAAGTATTCACTTCCAATAGCTGACAGGCATCTGGGGAATTCTCATGTTTGAGAAGTCATGAGAATCATCGGGTTCGTGCATGGAATCTTCCATGCATGGAACACCGGCCTTTGACTATTTGTTTGAGGCTCTCTATATTATGAGAAGCTTGCTCTAGATATATAGTTTATTCTATATGCATTCTCACTTTCATCTTCCATGCCCACAATGATGATATCCACATTGTGATTGCAACAGGTTCTGAGCCTAGATGCAAAGATCATTTCTTCCGTGCCCACAATCTTGAGTATTGTGATTGCAACAGAATCCTTGGGTGCCGGCACCCACCCTTCATTCAACATTAGATGCTAGTGTCATAACTCATCACTCATCAACGACCTCCCCTCATCACCAGCTAAACTGCTCCAAATGCAAGTCTATCGCCGGCCCCTCTCCCCCATCGCCCACTAGACCTGCCACAGTCCGCCGCGTAACATCCATCAGCTCCGCCGGCCCGCACGCACTGACCATAATCTTCTCCCTGCTTTCCGCCGCTGCCACATACCCTTTTACTAGGCTCTCTACGTCAGGGCGGCCGGGAAGAGTGATCAGTGCTAGCACGTCGGACGAGGAAGCGGCGCCGACGCTACGCTTCTCGATATCGACATTGTAGTTGGACATTTTGTTCAAGGATGCTGGGGATGATTGCGTAGGTGTGGTGTCTGCTGAGATATCCAAGGTTTTCTCAGTGAGGGAGAGAGGGAGGGGCGTAGGGTCAGTGCTTTCAAGGGTTTCGGAGCGGGTAACGTGAATTGTTAGATGGACGAGAGGGGAGGATTGCAGCTCTTCGAGTGCAGAAGTGAACCAGGAAATGGAGGCTGCAGGTTGTTAGCTGTTGCGTGATCGTCTAGTTATGGTAACAGGAGAAAAGGAGGAAGGTAAAGGTGGGTGGAGGTAAATATACCTTGTTCTCGGACAACCCAGATGAAGTTAATAACCGTCTTACTCTTAGGCGAGAGTCGTCGGACTAAATCGACTGCAATACCAAATGTGAAGGAGGCTCCACTACCACCGGCGATGAGGATCACCTGATTATAGAGTATGAAGCTCGGCAAGGTGCCATATGGACCATCCATTGACGCCCTAAGGCTCGCACCTGGGTACTTCGTTGCGTACACTAAGAGATCCTTCGTAAAGCCATCATGCGCAGCTACGACGAGCTCAATCGGGTTTATAGACGAGATGGTAAACGGATGCGTCTCCGCGGCGCGAATCTTCGGCATCCAAAGGAAGAGATGGGATCCCGGGACCGCGCGCTGAGCAGAGCGCTTCAGTATGATCCTGATCCCCCCATGCGCGAGCGGGATAACTGTTGCAGCGTTACCGTAGCTGTACCATACTATCCTGCCGGTTCGGATCAGACGATCACATATCCAGATCGCGCTAGTGAAGACGGGGATCCAGACGGCCTTCTTGGAGACATTAGGGCGGTGCATGCCGACTGCGATGACAATGAGGAGGAACATGACGATGTGAATCACATAGAAGACCTCGTAGCGGGCTTTTCGGAGGAGCAGCGCAGAGACAAATACAATGAGCATCGCAAGCCCAGCGACGATGCCCATGACGTTTTCTTCTTCGAGGAGGTCTTTTAAGCTGTTGGATAGGTTCCAGGCTTGGATGTAGACTAGGGAGTGCATCAGCATCGATGCGATAGTCGTGTAGCCTGCCACGCGGTGAAGCCCGTTGAGCCGCTCGTATGAATAAGCGGTCAGGAAGGCGAGGGGGGTGTTTTTAAGGGCAAGGAACGTGATGAGTGCTAGATTGCAGGCAGCGACCCTAGGGATGTTAGGAATTAAGGGGAGAGGGGAATTTGGGAGAGAGTCTCTTACCAGCCTAAACGCTTTGCTAAGTTGTTAAGGGCACTAGTGGTCCAGTCTACATTAACAAAGGCGAGGATGATATTGATGATGATGTAGATGATGAGCACGGCAGCATGGCCGACGCTTTGGAAGAATGGTACTCTGCGGAGAGTAACGCTACGTACACCTCTATATATGTGTTAGTAACAGTCTTTCGCATGCTAATAGACCAACCTTGTTGCACACTTGAGCACCTTAACAAATGATCCACCGTTCTTTGATGAGCGTCGTTGCAATGCAAGTCTAAGCAAATGAGGTGCACTAAACAAGAATATCATGCCCAACATGGCAGCAGCAAAATAAGCTGCTGTCAACTCATTGTTTCTTTGACGCAGTGCTTTTGCTGCAGCAAGCGTAGCTTTCTGCGCAGCAGTTTGACCAGCCATTGTATAGAGATACAGATGGAAATTGGTTTGGAGATTCAACAAAACGAGACTGATTTTGGGAACGAGTGAGAGGAGAAGATTGGATCAGATAACATCAAACGCCATGCGAGAGGACCAATATAAGTAGATTTCATAAAAGTAGACCCAGTCCATAGTAGTGAGTGGACTGAGGAGTGGAGCTCGAGTCGGTTTAGAGCTGTAGGCGATGGCTTACTAGTTGGGCAGTTGAAACAGTTGGTATTTTAACTAGTATTTCAAAAATGAAATATCAAGACAGTACAGTTCTGTAGTTCGAGTAACTGGTATTATACCATACCAACTAGGATACCAACTGTGATAAACGTTTGAACTGTTGGTATTTTCACGTGATATGAAAACTCTGCAAACCCGATGAAAAGTCGAGTAATCCCCCAAAATTAGAACCCGAAATCAATTCTGTAACCTAATAATGGCGTCCTGACTCTCAACAGCGCTGTCTGCTGTTGATAGCGAGCAATTTGAAGCTTTAGAAATAGCTGCAACGCCTAGACCATTAACTTGTAGCAAAGCGCGGCGGACATCAAAAGTGTGGAATCACAGACCCGGAGATTTCAACGCCACGAGGCTTGCCTGTCATCGGACATGTGGAAGGAGGATCGATGCATCTTTTTTCCTCTATAGAGCATGGGAATAACGGCAAGCTTTCCCGATCGTCGACGGCATTGTCCGTGGGGAGTGGGGAGATAGGCCGGGGAATATCCGAGCTAGAGCTGTGGAATCTAAGCTGGTGCACGCAGAAGGTTTGAATTATGAAGACATGCTGTATGCTGCATGCTGTCGATGCGAAAAGAAGCACTTACACTTAATAAAGTGGGTATATACCTATGTAGCTGCCATGTGTAAGATCGAGCATTCGGATTTTTTTCTCTGTCTCTCATCTTTCCTGGTTTCGACCTTATTACGCTTGGCTTGGCGTATTCATCGGTCTGGTCTGGTGCGATATATGTACTACAGCATCCCTGTTATCTGATCCGCTGGCTGGCAGCCGGACCATCCAGGAGCAGAGGAGGACCAGGACCGGCGAAGGTCGACCTACCAATCACCACGAATGGCGTAGGTGAGCGACGACAGAAATGGAGGATGAAGATCCACAGAGGGGCATCATCGTCAGCTTGCCAGCTTCCAGACCGACGGAGTAAGATCTAATCTGATATCGCGTGCGTGCATCTTACGGAGTACTCTATATACCGGCATAGAGTATGGAGATACAGCATACTGGCTGGCATGCTGGGCATTCCACAACGGTGAAATAAAAAGCAAAATAACGCTGGCAGAGTCCCAGGTTCGTGGGAAAAGGTAATTGCTTGGTGGAGCATCTTGGGAGGAGAAGGCTTGCGTGGAGTCTATGTCTGTGGTGGAGAATGGGCATAGGACATGTCGATGGTCGATGGTCGATCATCGTACATATTCAACGGCCACCAAGCCAATTCCTTTACTCTTGTGGAGGGGAAAGTCTCTCCCGGCTTCCAAGAATGCCAGGAATAATTCAAATTCATGGCGATTGGGGACTTTCGTGTGCGCCCTAGAATTGGCTAGAATTGAATTGTACTATCCTCCGTAGGTGTACATACGGAGTGGAGTACAAAATCATCCGCTACGGCGAACGAGGGAAGGGGGGAGGGCCAGTTTCTTCGTGCTGGTGCAATCCACAATCTGCAATTTGCAGGAGGGCGTTGTGGGTTCATCGTATTCATTGCGGATGGAATTGTTGTTTCCTCCATATTTGGTGTTGCTGTGTTGACGAAGAAAGAGATCCGCCGAAGCCGCAGAGTGAGTGGATAGTGGATGCTCGTTTGTTATTCCGATGAAGGATCTGATATGATCATGATCTGATATGATTATCATCTGATACCGACTGCGGAGCAGTCAGCACGGATCTGATAACTCTATTACCACGCCCATGCATTCCTCCCTGGTCGGGTCCGTGAAAGCACCGACCACGCTACACCAAATGAAGAAGGCCAAGGAGCGAAGGATGAAGTTCCCGTTTTATCAGATCATCTTTTGATTAGTCACCCATCAGATATCCGACATTCGCCGAAAAATCTGATTAGATTACGTCTCCACTTCCTCTGCATCGACGAACCCCAATAATGAGAACCGCAATGGCCGAAGGGGGATGTGATCATCCGCACGAGGAGGGATGGGATCGGCCATCCGCTACGGAGGATCAAAGCTATCAGATCCGCTCCTCTTGCTAGCTGCGGTGGGGCGCGAGGAGGCGGGCGGAAAGGAGGTTTTCTTCCGAAGGGGGATGGTGTTGACGCAGTGAAGTGACTGATGGATGAGATGAGATGGGATAAGGAGAGGAGAGGAGAGGATCAGAAGAGATGGAGAGCAGAGGGGGGGCTACAACAGGATATGGCGCTGACGCTGATCAGAGGAGATAGCGAGCGAATGGGTGCTTCTTGGGATGTTATTGACGGCCGGGATACCCTATGGCGTTTCGTCATTTTGCCGATGGTCAACTACCTCCTCTCCTCTTCTCTTCCCTCTTCTCCTCTGCTCTTCTGACTCATAGCGGCTCAGTCTAGAGTCTGGGTTAAGGGTCTCGCTATAGCATATGTCTATTTGCAGATGCAGCTGCATCCATATGACGCCTCCTTGCTTTTCAACATGTGCCTAGAGCAGAGCTATACTCCTCTGAGAGGCGAATGCAGATTGATGGAAATGCATGCGATGCTTAACGGTTTGCGATGCTTAACGGTTTCGTGCTAGGGGACTGGGGTAAGTTAAGTAGGTAGGGGAGAGGGAAGTGAGGATGTGACGAAATGGAGTATTATCAGATGGCTTATGTCCCCTAGGTATGTCTAGCTGCTTCCTGTGGCCCTTGCCTAGTGTTTTGGGGGTTTGGTTCTCTTTCGTGAGATTTCTCCATGTTGCTGTTGTCTCGTGGGCGAATACGAAGTGCCGCCCACTGTAGATAGAACACTCGGGACCCCCCCCCCCCCCCCCCCCCCCCCCCCCCCCCCCGCCCCCCGGGGGCCCCCCCCAGCACCCCCGCCCCGTCGCC
>Ga0123337_10001322_pt1 | contig 32558 bp, 42 predicted proteins | sample frozenSSSSmetaG_FD_89792 | JGI IMG/M metagenome (GOLD analysis project Ga0123337, IMG submission 89792) | Glacier valley bacterial and archeal communities from Borup Fiord, Nunavut, Canada, to study Microbial Dark Matter (Phase II) -... | ecosystem: Environmental > Aquatic > Freshwater > Ice >...
ATTCACCATCATTCTGTTCCAATAGCCGACTGTTGCCTACTGCTGCCTATTGAGGCTAGAGGCATATATTAGATAGACATTTCCATAGCTAGACTAGACTCTATTCTACATGCTATTATCACAATTCTCACTCTGACTCTTCCGCTCATGAGCACCTATTAACAAATGTGCGTCTCCTCGAGTTCTGTAGAAGGACAACACCTGCTTACTAGGTATAATCATCAAGAAATTAACTTAGGGACTGCATGTAAAGACTGCACTTACTATTGGCCATTTTCCAATTCATCTTAATGTTGTTTCGTTGATGTTGTAAAGGAAGGAAGATCTAGGTGGTTTGGTTTAGTCGCACGCCTAGCCGTAGGCGGGTCCCTTGTCGTGCAGGGTCTCGGCACAGTCCGACGGCAATTTAACTTTCCGTTGGCGGCAACCATTGAGGATTCCTATGACTAATCGTTGGTTTCGACAAACTGTACTCGGGTACAGTTGGTGGAAGCAAGTTGCAACGGGTAAGCAAGTTGCAACACGTCGGCAGATACCATTTGTACTATAAACTCCATAGTATTACTATTAATGAAAATGAATATCCGCAACTTCTAGTTAAATAAATCAGGATCAATAACATCCTGAAATGGATCTTCATAATCCTCTTCTTCTGATGAAGTATCAAATGGAATAAATCCATCTAATTAGTCGTGACCCTCTAATTCCTCGTCCAATTGAGCCGCCCCTTTTCTCCTCTCTTCCTCCCTTTTGCGCTCAACATCTAGGTTAGGAATTGGTGTTAGGAGCTCAATAGGTATATGATCCCCTCTTTTTTAGAGCTGTAGTACAGCCTTCTTTCTCTGTCTCTCAGCCCGTCTTACATCACTTCCCTTACGCTCTTGCATCCGTCATGGTTATTTGCTCGGGTTGAGAAGTTGGAGACGCTGCTAGGGATGTGGAAGGACGGGAGGTATGAGCGGAAAGGAAAAGATGAGTGGCAGGAGATGGTGAGAAGCATGGCAAAGGAGGAGGCGGTCATGACTAGAGAGATGTCTCTTATTAATATCATAAATAAATGAAGGTCTAATTCTACTATAATTCAGCTGTTAAGACATTTTTATAGATTATGGATGCACAGTTCTTATGTAGCAGCACTTTGGCAGCTGTGAGATCAAGATGGCACTAGGTGCAAAAAGAATTCTCCACTGTTAAATCCAATCCCCATCCATTCCTATAAACTTAGATGTTAAGGCAGACCATGGCGTAGACAGTTCTATAGAATGCAAAGGCAAATATAGGTGAATGAAGGTACGTTGCAGCTCTTGTTAATTTAAATACAGAGCATTCTCGCCATCGGTGGAGGCGGCTACGACAGACACCTCAGGCAGCCACCCACCACACCTACAGGCCAGGCTCTGGAACATGCTCGACCTCGTCTCTACATATGCACTTCTACTCCCAGCGCAGGTGCACCAGGCGATCGGATTCTGGTTAACCAACAACGATACGCGCGCCAATACGAGCACCATTTTCCCAGACAATCTCGCAAGGCAGCCTGGTTACTCTGACGTCGTCGACAGTTGGGCGCCTCACGCGAAAATGCGCTTAAATGCGGCCATGGTAGAATCTAACAGTCGCATTCGGGCGGAATGGCAGAAGAAGCTTGCATCATACGATCATGACGGTGGTCGACGTTCCGATGTGGAAGAAATCGCCTCAGGCTTTCACAATGGAGAGCGATGCCGAGCTGTGCAAAGATTCGAAGGCGCTTTCAACCATTGCTTTAGACTGCGCTTCGACGTGAGCGATCATGCCGACTGGCTGCTTCGCTTCCCTATACCAGGCGATATTATGTATCCAACGGAGAAAATCGATCAGGAAGTTGCAGTCATGGAATTCATTAGAGAGGAGACTAGTATTCCAATCCCAAAAGTTATAGCTTCTGGCATAGCTGAAGGACGTTTCGCGGGATTAGGACCCTTCATCATAATGGAATTTATCGAAGGAGAACGTTTAGACGAGGCTCTTTATCAGGACAACAAAATCAGGCAGGAAATAGCCCAGTCCACTTTGAATTTAATTTATAAGCAAATGGCGCAGATCTACTTAGAGCTGTTTGAGCACGATTTTAATCAAATCGGTGAATTATCAATGTCCTCGAACGATCGATCTTGGCATGTTAGGTCAGCCCCATTGACGTTGAAGATGAACGAGGGACAGAGGATGACAGGACTTAATCTTTGTGGTTGGAATACCCCTTTATACTCCCCACTCAGTCACCGCGCTTAAACTAATAGCCTTTCTTTACAGATCACAGTGAGCCTTACTCAACTACTATAGCATACCTTGACGAACTTGTCAACCAGCATGCACGCCTTCTCTGTGAGAACCCGCAGTCTGTGTTAGACGAAGACGAATGTCGTGAAGAATACCGTTGTCTGCAGACTGTCAAAATGCTTACGAAACAATTTGCAAGTTCTGCGGGCTGTAATGGCCCTTTTAAGCTATTCCTTGACGATCTACGGTTTGGAAACATACTGGTGGATGCCAAAACATTCGAGATCAGGGCACTTATAGATTGGGAATTCTGTTACGCTGCACCACGTCAATTTCTCAATACTCCTTCCTCCTCCTTGGCTGATGCCGAATCCCGATCCCTGGGACTGGGCCACTCAGGAGAGGGAAGAGTACAAGGTTCACTTTCTGGATTTCCTAATGGTGTTGAAGGACGAAGAATCGATATTAGGCAAAGACCATAGTTTTTCTAGCCAGATGCAAAACCACCTTGAAAATGGTACATTTTGGTATATACAGGCTGTACGGGAGCCGCTATGCTGCTTAGAGTTGATGCAAAGTTGGTCTGCTGAGGTCAGTCAACCGCTGGAGACACCAGTGCACACAGAGGGATTCGTGATAAGAAAGTTCGAAACTTGTTTTGGGCAGTCTAGTTCTAGCACATTACCACATCCAGTTGGACGAAGAAAGTATACCGATTCTTATTTCCAAAAGATCTTTGCCGACGAATATAGTAGAATTATGCGGTTGGCTGAGCATGGGCCTGCAGTAACAATACGTGAACTAAACCATTACAGATACGGTAACATACTGTGTTGAATTAAGCAAAGTGACACTATCTAGGTGGCAATGGCTAGTCCTCCAGGAAGTTATTTTTCTCCTAGATCGCACAACGATTGTTCCTCCCATTTTGGTCCAATTCAAAGTCACATGCCGCTTCCCTAGTTGTTGTGGGTGGGGTGGCACAATCTTCTGTTTTGTACTTAACCAGTAGAGTGCTAGTGAGTCTCATCCTTTCAATGTGGCTACATTAGCTCACCTGCACTGAACTATTCAGGGACCATGTCGCCAGAGTACCTGTCAGTTGTCACTCGTCAGCAAATATTACTACATGGTTGAGGCAGAGAATCGCCTGCTCACATCACACTCACACCAACCAATCAGGCTATGACAACAAGGATAAAGATCAAGTTTGTCTACGTCTTTCATTCCCATGTGAGACTTTGAGCGACTCACTTGAAATGAATAAGTCACAAAACGTCTGCCTCAGCTGTGGCAGGCAGACAGATGGCAATGCCTTCTGTGGAGAAGGGGAGACTAAAGTTCTGTAGTTTTCAACCAATCAATTCAGTTTTATACAATGCGCAGGTTGCACTGAATCATCCGGCGCACAGCCTTACCGCTGAACCACTTTCAACCGCCCCCACAACTCAGATTTAGTCATAGAATGAAATACCTTCATGGGCTTCATCTTACCATCTAAGCCCCACGCCTGATTCTTCTCTTCATATTCCCCTCTGTCAAGTTCGAAGTCGAAGTTCCATAACAAATGTGATGTTACAAGCCGCATCTCCATGTAAGCTAAGTTTCTCCCAACGCACACTCTAGGTCCTGTACCAAATGGCAAAGAAGCATTCAGGTGGTCATTTGCAAACATGTCATCTTCTCCTAACCAACGCTCAGGTAAAAACATATCTGGCTCATGGAAATTCAGGCGTGAACGTGTTGCTGCCCAGGGTGAGACGGCGACCGTCTTCCCCGCCGGGATGTAGTAGCCGTCAATGGTAGCGCCGCCTAGAGGAACTATACGTTGCTGACTCGCTGCGGAGGGTGGGAAGAGACGTAGCGCCTCGTAGATAGTTGCTTCTAGATACCGAAGTTTCCTAACGTTCTCCCACTTGATATCGTCGTCTGACACGAAAGCCTCTCTGACTTCGCTAACTAGGCGGCTGTATACATCTGGGTGTGTACATACGTAGTACGTCCAGCCAGTAAGAGTTGTTGCCGTTGTATCAGTTCCTGCACTGATGAATAAAGCCATGTTAAGGATGATTTCCGTCTGGGAAAGTGATTTCTTCGATTCGTTGTTGTTAAGAATTTGGGACATAAAGTCCGGATGATCTCGATCCCCGTTTTCAAGGCGGCGGATTGTCTTCTCGCGTGAATTCTCAAGATGGATTTTCCTCCAATCAGCCGCTTTTGCAGGAACAAGGAGCTTTATCATGAGGGACTCAAGCCATGTGCCTACGCCGCTCAATCGGCGTATGCCCTGAGTCCATGTAGCTGCTATGAAGACATTGATAACAGACGTAGACCATTCAGTAGCCGATGCTTGGTCCAAGCAACCAAAGGGCTCTGCAAAGCACAAATCACCCATTACATCGAACGCAATGTACGTGTCTATACACATAATTAGTCAAGTCCTCGCAAAAGATATTGATTGGAATAGGGCTTACACCAACTTGAGAAATCCAGGGGTTGGTTCTCAGCTGCCATTTTCTTGAATACTGCAACCAGCTTATGGACATGAAGTCGAAGCAAGCTTTCCTCCCGCAGTAGCGCAGTGTTCGTGAACAGATAACCTAATGCCTTACGCTGACGAGCGTGCTCTGTGCCCAGAGCTAAGCTTACGCCAGTCTGTCCTTCTACACTTCCGACAGCTCCGAGGAAAATTGGACTCTTTTCCATGTTTGGACGTCCTTTCTGTGAGATTGGTCAGCTGTGAAACCCTTCAGCTTGGTCTTGACTCACTCGAAGACCATAGATTTCCTCGCGGGCCTCTACACTAACAAAGCTAAGTTCTTCTGGAGAGACCCTCACGACCGGGCCATATTTCTCATGCAGCCACCTATAATAGATGTGTTGATTTCCACTTACCAATGCTAAGGTAGCAGGCAGCTCTGACACGCTATTGGTCCATGGGCCGGGAACTGAACGGAACGAGTGAAAGAATCGTCTTTGGACAATCCGAATAAGAAAACCAACGAGGAACTAGTGATGGTAAGCAGGACTTCTCATATATGGACGGGTGAGTTGTGACGCACGAGGAATGCAAACGTTGTGGCTACTGAGGCCGCAGAGAATTGGTTGATTATCATCACTGCTGCCAGGCGAAGCAAATGTCCGAAATGTGCAAGTATCTCAAACGAGTGAGTTTATGTGCACTTCTAATTGATTTCGCAATGAACTCCTCTTCTAAGCTGCTAGCTCGCGGTGTGTTGGGATAAGCTCTAGCTACAAAGCAAGCTTCGGCTTGGAGAAAAGGCGGCCGTTATATGTCTCTGCTCAAACTTCAGGCTTGTAAGTTGTCACCTATGAATTCCAAGGTATTGCGAAGCTTATTTCTAGTTGGTAAAATGAGCAGCTTCACCCTTGTTTATCCCCATTGATATTAGCATTCGTGCCTGTCCATGTACGCCCCACGAACACTACTGAAAAGTGAAGATCTGCATTTATCCAATCTCCCGAAAGTATGAAGTATGGCCGAAAGTTTTTTAGGAAGAGCATCATATTCAATGTGCTCAAAATAGCTCGTATTCCTTGTACTTCCTCAGTACGTGAGACTGCGGGGCGGGGCTAACCGCACAGGGGTCCAACTATCCGCGTACCCAGATCCCAGATGTCGTGCTTGAACGTCAAGCGGGGTATCCCTATTCGAATTCAGTATCGTGATCGTTGCTTCATATCCACGGCACGGACGTGCATGAGACCTTGCCACAGGCATCTATATATGACTGATGAGTGTCTCTCGGAGACTAGTATAGAAGACTTTGAACGACTTCACGCAACATACCAATACAGCACAGCAATGGTTGTCGTCGATACCGAGGAATTAGCAAAAGGCTATACTGTCGTCAGCAATACCCAATTCGATGCGGGGTTATTTATTCTCAAAAGACTTGGGATTGTTCCCGGCAACCGCGTTCTCGACGTCGGCTGCGGACCTGGCAGCCTCACAGCCCACATAGCGGAAATCGCTGGGAAGGATGGAAGTGTCGTTGGCATCGATCCGAGTAAGGAGCGCATCGCCCTCGCCATTGAGATGGAGAAAACCACGCCGAATCTGTCGTTTTTCGAGGGAAGAGCCGAAGACCTTTCACGTTTCCTTTCAGCCAGCATCGATGTTGTTTTTGTGAACTCCACTTTCCACTGGGTGCAGGACCAGCCTGCGGCCCTCAGAGAATTTGCCCGTGTACTGAAGTCAGGAGGCCGCCTCGGAATTTCAGGCGGATCTGGAGACTATATCGCAGCACACGAAAAGATCAAGGCAGATGTGTTGTCAAGAGAGCCTTACCGGAACTATCCTGAAAAGAGCGGCCCAAAATTTCTCAAGCAGCGTGAGCTTGAAAGTCTCCTTGACGATGCTGGGTTCTCTGAGAGAAAGATTGTCATAAACACAATCATCAAGTCGGCTAAGGATGGAGAAGCCATGATCGAGTGGTTGGATACGAGTTCGTCTGGGGCGACGTATGGCGGCATTCCTCTGGATTTACGGCCAAAGGCCAGGGAGGAAATGAAGCAGGAATGGGCCAAGATTACCACAGAGGAAGGAATTCGCATGGAAATGGAGTTATTGGTCACTGTTGCTGTCAAGGACTGAGTGCTTCACCTATTTTCTCGGGTAGATTAGACATTGAAAAAAGCAACCGCACTCCCAGATCCTATGATCTTCTATCTTATAGTCCGAAGGGCCCATATCCTCTTGTCAAAAACTCTTCAGCCAACACCTGTAGCTCATACATTAGTTCTTGCTCCAAAAGTGACACTCACACCATTAAGCACATAGGTACATACTGGTCCCTGCAAACGTCTGCAGGCCGATGGTAGGAGGATCGCCCAAGTCTACCATCGCTATGAACTTCTTTATCATAGCTTCCTTTTCTGAATAAGCAGAGCCTGAATCATCTATTTCAACACCGACCTTCAACAATGGTAATACTCGGTCATCAGTTGTTCGCAAGCAATAGTGAAGATAAGTCTAACGGCCTGATTATCCTATGCAGCCAGCCGCTGTTGAAGGAATTCTCACCCTTGTCATTACCAGTGCTTCGTAAGACCGAACCCACATGAACTGCCGAAATTTATGACTACAGTGAGCACATTATTGCGGCGCATTCTGCAAAGTTCCTGGGGCCATGTACAGTCCCCGCATAATCCCCCAAGGCCCGCCCTTCCGCATATCGTGACGTAACAAAACCATTCTCTTCCAAAAGTTCATTCGAAATCCGAGCAGACGACAGTCCCGAGTTCTTTAATACCAATTAACATGAACTAAACTCGCTGACGCCTCACGCCCCTGTTTCTCTTTTTGACCGATGCGAAAAGCCTTCTTTCGCTGCCCAATGCTCTTCGTCTTCGGGTTGAGCCACATCATCGTTATCAGCGTCCAGGGTGTGTATTTTCCACCATGCCGCCGCCGCCACCAGGCTTAGAACAGTCTTCATCGGAGTCAACGACCATCATTCTCGAGCTCAAAGATACAGATGGAGAACAGGTGGATGTAGGATCTAACATATACCTTAACGAAATGGAGAAGAAGAAGACAGAGTTCTCCAAGGAGATAGATGAAAAGTTTAACACCCACGGTCCAGTATCATTGAGTTCGAAGCACGAGACCAATGGCGGCGTTCCACCAGTTGAGCCTGGCTCGGAGATCATTGTATGGTGGGATGAGCCAGAAGATCGAGATCCGGAGAATCCTATGAATTGGTCATCGACCAAAAAATGGGTCAATATCTGTACTATTTCGGTCATCAGTTTCCTTGTGTGAGTGAAATCCATGCCAACTGATGATCTACTCAAGAAATGTAGCTGAATCAACAGGCCTCTTGTATCCTCGATGCTTGCACCAGGCGTTGAGCTTGTTATGGAGGAATTCAACACGAAATCAACGACATTTGCAACCTTCGCCGTATCGATCTTCGTGCTAGGTTTTGCTTGCGGACCATTATTTCTTGCACCACTAAGTGAGCTCTATGGTCGTGTAATCATTTACAATGTGACAAATGTTCTATTTCTAGGTTTCACCATCATGTGTGCGGTCTCACAGAGTGAATCCATGCTCCTGGCTGCTCGCTTTTTATCAGGATTCGCAGGTGTAGCCACGATCACGATAGGTTCAGGAACTATCGCGGATATCATGCCACGAGAGAAGAGAGGCAAGGCTGTGTCAATCTGGTCCGTGGGAACCATTCTTGGTCCAATGGTTGGCCCTATTATTGGTGGTTACGTGGCTCAGGTTGCTGGCTGGAGATGGATGTTCTGGGTTATTTCAATTGCAGTGAGTTTTCAAAAGAATAACTTCCAAGAAGAGGACACCATTCACTAATCATGACTAGGTTGGTGTTGTGACTATCTTCACATTTATTGTCTTGAGAGAAACCTACCCCGTTGTCTTGCTGGAGAGAAAAGCAGCCAGACTCAGAAAACAAACAGGAAACCCCAACTACAGATCCAAGCTTGCCTCCGATTTCACTCCCGCAGGGCTCTTCAAACATAGCATCATCCGACCTTTGAAGCTGCTGATTTGCTACCCGATCGTCACGATCATGTGCACTTATGTTGCCGTTCTCTACGGCATTCTCTATCTCCTCTTCGCGACATACTCCTTTGTTTTCAGGGAAGTTTACGGATTCTCGACTTCGGCTACTGGGCTGGTCTTTCTTGCTGGTGGCATCGGTACCTTGTTAGGGCTTTTCTATGTTGGGAACTTCAGCGACAGAACACTCAAGACGCGTGCAGCTGCTGGAAAGATACTCACACCCGAAGATCGCCTACCTCTTCTCATCACAATACCCGGATCTCTTACATTTTCAGTCGGCTTGTTTATCTACGGATGGACCGTTGAAGAACATGTCCACTGGATTGTTCCCCAGATCGGAACGGCTATCACGGGATTCGGCTCGATTTTGATCTTCATAAGCATACAAACTTACCTGATTGATGCATTTGAAGAATATGCTGCCAGTGTGGTTGGTGCCAGTGCGGTGCTAAGAGGTACTGTTGGAGCGCTGCTTCCGCTTGCTGGTCTGAACATGTATGACACCCTTGGATGGGGCTGGGGAAACAGCGTACTTGCTTTTGTTGCGCTTGCATTTGCTCCCATGCCTTGGATCTTCGGTTTTTATGGTGCCAAAATTCGAAATCTGAGGCGCAGTAGGGTCAGATTGTGAGCATTTGTGTTCTGTAGTATACCTCTTAGATAGCATATGTAGTTGGATGCATGTGGCAATAGCATGTTTTCAAAATTCAATCGAGTATTATTTTTCATCCGGCATGAGGAACACTAAATCTTGCAAGAAGCTCGCTTCGTGTCAGATCCTCCAAATGAAGTTTTCTCAAATTCCTTCCACTTTCCATGTAGCCTCTACCAGTTGCCATCTCAACAAGGATGATGACCGCTTTGAGAGGAGACGCATCTATCCCAAGCTTCTCAGCTAAGCCATGCCAACAAACCAATAGATCAGGGACATCCTCCGAGATATTTCGATTCTCAATATCAGACGGAGCTCTCAACTTGTTGTGTGGTTCAGAGTTTTGAGCCAAGTCCACCAAATCCGTGAAGTCTGCGCCATAACAGCTATTCGACGTCTCAATCACACTATCTAGCTGGAATCCGAATGCTTCACCAATTTCCAATCGTACCCTGTCGACTGCAAGCATAGCGTTGGCCACAGAACGGGTAAGGCCGTCGCGATACAGGAGGAAATCGCCAGCAGTGCTTTCAATCCGCCCAGCGTTCATGATCATCATCAATGGATGGAACACCCCGTTGATATTCGACAAACAGACTTCAATGACGTTGCTGCTCCACTTGAGCTCTATGGGAAAGATCCTTTGTATCTTGTCTTTGAATGCAAGGCTTAGGTCTTTCTGTAGAGCCGCGATGAAAAAAGAGCTCTTTTTGCCTAGGACGATCAACTCCCCTTGGTTCATCCTGCATGAGTATGGTGATAGATTGGTTTCAAGAATACACCCAATCTCCATCTCGGCGTCGGCGATGAGTGAAAATAAGTTGCCAGGAATTGTAATAATCGTGTGTTGGTGCAAGGCGAATTTCTTCAACTCGCACAATACCGTCTCCTGTCCAGTAGATGGGACCGTAAGGATGATGAACTTCGAGAACGCGATAACGTCCCTCATGTCGAACGTAATGCGCAGATTCGTGGAGCCCTCCATCGTGCCGCTGGCTCTCAAACATCCTTTATCGATGACATAGTTGGTATGGTGTATATGTGTCGGATGCGAATATACCAACACGCTTGTACCATGACTTTCGAGATCAGCAGCGAGTGCACATCCAGCTGGTCCAGCACCAACGATACACACTTTAAGCTGCATGTCAAAGATTCTACAGTTCTATTGATGATATACTCAAATGTGTCTGTGTGCTGTTATTTTCGAGTTCAGATAGAGGTGACCACTTCTTGGTTATGAGAAAGGGGTTGTCGAGTTAAGACAGCCCCCGTTCAAATTCAATTCGGCAAATGTTAATATGTAAGCAAAAGACGTGATAACCAATTGTGTTCCCTCCCCTGTTCCTGTAAACAATCGCTCGCTCTCGCACAAAATATTCCGCCTGGCTGCGTGCCGCCGGGAGGTCTGCGGGAGTTGACGTTGCGGGGTAGTTTGCATTACACCACCACGAGGATCACTGCGTGTGGCAAGTTATTCGGTGATACTCACGGACAAAGGGTCTATGCCTCATTTCACTTTATCGTCAGCCCCCCTTTTTACTGAGGTTTAGCGAAAATGTACTCTATATGCCTCATTTTATCATAGTATCTATCACGCAGAGCTTAATCTTTGGTTTTCCACAAACCACTACTCAGTAGTGGTTGATCTAAGCAAGATGGGACGTCCAAGAAAGATGGGGCATGTTGGAAGATGCCGTTTGTACTGAAGAAGAATATCTTTAATTTTGATAAAGTTGGATTCTAGGTTAGTATCGCACTAGAACAGGAGGTTTTTGTGCCCTCTTATATTAGAGAGGTATGTATATATACTGAATCTATTAGAATACTATATAGTGAGCTATATATTAATTGTATTAGATGTATATTAAAGCCCCTAAAAATCTTTAATCTTTGACTATACTTAAAACAATCTCTACAGCTAGCCTCTTAATTCCTCTATTTCTTATAATTTAAGGGAAGCTTTACATAAAGAATTAGTATTATAAGAACCTAAAAGGAGAATAAAGGATTATTAGTGATTCTAGTTATATAAATTCAAAGCTTACTATTAAATACTTAAAACTTTTTATGAAGTATACTCATTTAAGTATAAGCACTATACTAAAACTACTTTTAATAAATTCTTATATCTGTTATATGACCTTAGAGTTTATATTACTTGCATATATAAATTATATTCATCCTTATTAATTTTCCTCTTATTTAAATTATATACTATAGCCTTTAAAGGTCTTTATCTGTACTATATATAAACATTAGCATAATAGAGTAGTATAAAAGGCTATGAGATATAAACATTAATTTTGAGAGTAATAGTATAGGATTTACAGTATAAGCAGCATCTGCTGACATGGCCCATCTTGCTTAGACCAACTGTACCTGAGTACAGTTTGTGAAAAACCAAACGATTAATTCCTGTATGGTTGAAAGGCCCAAGCACGAAAAATCACAAATACCCATAGGCCATTCCAACCTTCTGCGCCACGGTTATGTACAAATTGACTTTCCTCGCCGTTGAATTGCACTAGTGTGTTTTTCAGCCACAAATACTTGAGAAGTCTCTGCACCGTGCGGGAGCTAACGCGCGTTTTCATTTAATCCCTACAGTTGAGCATAATTGCTCTGTTTAAAATCTGTTCTAGCGAGCCGCCTGCGTTATTACTCCACTTTCGGCCCCTACTCTCCTACCAGGATCAATCAACAATCAATGTGCTCCAAATGCCGCGGTCCCATCTCATGCGGCCCGAAAACCTATTCCCCACGTCCAGAAACCTGGACCCCACTCGAAAGAGATCTACAGACGGGATCAAAGTTTCTCGCCGCACGAGCACAGTAATATCGCGGACAGCCAAGACCGCTGTCCAATCTAGTCTCCGCATTTCAGCAAGTTTGCTCTATTCTGCTCAGAGAAGTGGTGCCGTCTGCGAGCTGCCATATGCCAACCAACTAATGCACTCCAAATGCCTCGTGCCCCTGGACCAGCACGAGGAACACACTGCGTTCTCAGTGGATAGACAATCATTTGTGTTTCTCGGAGTTATTCGAATCTGATCCTTCTCGCATTCTAGATATGGAGAATCTGACGCGTCTCTATTGAACTGGCTTGCTTATGGGTGTGGATTTAGGCTGAAATCCTAGTTATTTGTCCCTTGAGAACGCTGCCCTTACGCCTTGCAGTAACGTTCTATGAACGAACGCTCTTTGGCTAAGATTGACACTCGCCGTTTCACAAAGGCAGGGGATCAGTTCCAGGTCCTGGATCAGATAAAGGAGTGAAAATGTTGTGAGATAATGACGTGCTTTACACCATTTGATGCATTCCTGAGGGGTTGTGATGGGCAATTGCAATCTTGCTCTGGCCGTGCTTTTCGGAAAGGTGAGTACACAAAATGGAGCACTCATTGTGTTACCTCAAATTTCGAGTCTCGTTCTGTAATTGAACTCGTAAGAAAATAAAAAGATTCTTATTTCGACGGAATACATAAAAACAACAAAGATTACCAAGCAAAAGCTTCCTCAACCAGATCAACCCTCAACCCATCCTTTACACAACTCACAATCTCCCCCGTAGCTTCATCCGCCATACCACGAGGCCCACATACCAGAACGGTCGTTTGCAGACCTGGTTCCACAGAAGATCTTATCACACGCCTGATATCCATCCTTCCAACCGTCACAGCTGCAGTCCTTATCTCAGCCTTATGATTCTCGCCATCAACGGCATCCAATTTCTGCGCAGCAGCGTTACTGGAACCAGTACACCAGAACGAATACTCAATCCCATCAACCTCATCCTGTTGAACGAGGAAATTCGACCTCACGTGTTCAATCAAGGAGATTTCCCTAGCTGACCAAGCGAGGATGAGTCGTTTCGCTTTTCTCATGATGCCGTGGCTCTTTTCGGGCCTTTCTCCTCGTTGAAGATGACCGCTTGTGTATTCTTGGACAAATCCAAGAGCGTTGGTGATTCCGATGCCGCCTACGAGTAATAGGATGGTGTCGGCATCAAAGAGTGGTTGCAATGTTGCTCGGTGTCCGGCGTAGGGTCCCTCGGTGTAGATCGATGTTTCGATGCTAGAGCCAGAAGGCGAGGAGAGCACGCGGCGGTGGAGAGTGGACGTCATTCCAGTATGTGCACGGATTAGGAATGTGATGGATGCGCGGTCCTGAAGGTGAGTTTGGTGCCGGAGGGCCGCTTGTGATGTCTTTTCTGTCGAATCTGGTGACAAGCCCGTTGCTAATGATACAACAGCAGCAGGTTCCGTTACCTTTTCTCCTTTTGCGGTGCTATCAGAAAGAGAGGTAGGAGTAGACGCAATGGGTGGTGGTTGCCCCTGTCCCTTCCAGGCAGCAACACTGAACGGATGATTTTCCCAAAACTTGCCCAGTCCAGGAAAGTAAAGGAACGTGTGCTGTCCGGGCCCGAACCTTGAAATAACTCGTGGGAAGATAGTGATTTGCATGATATCACAGTCCGGAAGTGCTTCCACGATCGCTGTTGCATTGCCAAAACGATTGTAATAAGCGATGCGAACTATTCTAGCAAGTCGATCGAAGAACCAGAAGGCGAAGCAGATGTAAAGCCAGACTTGGTAACCATAGATATATCCGAAATGGGGGACTAGATGGTACCAACAAGTGACCAAGGCAAGAATGACAAGGGCGATGTGGGTTAAGAGGAAGATTTCGTAGTAACTGATGCGAAGCGGCAGGATCGCGTGGGCTGTTGCCAAACACATTGCAATCGTAGCCATGATCCCTGCCCACTGCCAGAAGGTGTCAGCGAATTCCAAAGTAAGTAAGTGGTCGAATACAACGGATGCAAGCTGCAGTACCAAGATCACTCAAGTATCCGCAATACATTGAATGAAACGATGAAGTGAGAGGCAGAGGATTGGCGAACGTACATAGAAAGGCTCCGCTGCTTTAGCAGCATAAGCTGCCGCTCCCTCCCCTGGCTCAAAATACGAAACCGTGTAAACTATTGAATGGACAACGGCTTGCAGAGTAGCCACTCTCGCAAACCAACGATGTAAGGTCAGGAAAGTGGTCTGACTCCATCCAGTTAGAGTGATTAAAAGATTATTGCGACCTGCAAATAAGATGGCCATACTCATATTGACCAGGCTGAGAGTACCCGTTCGATTCCCGACGTACTCGCACATTTCGAATTGAGGTGATGAGAAAAAGGTATTGGGCCAGAAATTGCGGAAGGAAACGGAAGAGAGAATCACGTTCATAACAACGTAAATAGAGATAAAGATGCTCAGCGTCCTGCCTGGTACGTAGCCTATGTTTCCAGGAAGAGGTTCGAGACGCCGAGACCCAAATAGAGCGGGGAGAAATATGTATTGTTGAAGCTTCGCCCAGAGAGTAGAGGCGGTAAGTTGTTTCTGAAATCCAGGAAAGGCGCCTCTCATCTGAGCCAGGAGGCCACTGACAATGATGAAACCAATAACTATGAGATAGAGAATCACTCTAGAAGCGATTTGTGAGTCTCATGGCTCTTGGAAAGGCAGTATAGACTTCAGGAAGACAATCGGAGAAGAACGTACGAATATCTCGTGTGAATATATTCAGATCTTGCGAACTCCCCCTCCGTACCGTAGGTGGCGTAATAGGTGTCGCTATTCACTAAGCTGGTGACATTGAGCCAAGTTGCGTTTGCCGCGAGCTCGACCGTTGGAGCCATAGAAGGTAAACTGTCCTGGAAAGTCGGCGTTGAAGCACCCGCAACTGCTTGATTACTGAAGCATATGGCCTGCTTATCTGCCGGATACCCATGGGCATTACAATTGGATTGAATGCAGTAAGCCATCGTCTGTAGCCATGGGGTGTTGGTGGCGTAGCACTCGGCGCTCGTTGTTCCCATCATACTCATCGCATCCATATCCATATCCGTGGACATGTCATCGGGGAACGTGGTGCAAGTGAGGAAGAGGGCGGACAGTGAGTCGTAGCATGCTTGACAACAGAGGTCCTGGTACAAGGAAATGCCGAAGCCGACGATGCCATTGTGGCCTGCGCTCACATGGTTGATGGTGAAGAAGAAAGACAGGATGAAAAAGGGGATTGTGGTCCCCATGTCGGGCGACTTGTTTGTCGATTGACGCACGAAGGTGCAAGTGAAGGCGAGGGTGAAAGTGGTTCCGAAGCGGAACTTGGAAAGCTGCTCACGCTGCTCCTGCTTCTAATAGCACTGCAAAGTCAAAGTAAAGGTAATGTACAGGTAAATGGGAAAGTTAAATACATGCAAGCTAATGGGTAACAGAGCTCTTTTGAGCGTGCACGCTCACGCACACAAATGAGTGTGGGGAAACGCATAATTCAGAGAAATACACGCTGTTCTAGATGAACTTAGGTGGTAATGCCGCAGCAGTCGAGCCGCCGCCGCCCAATCAGATACATGTTGGCAGCGTGGGTTTCCTTTACTGGACCACTCATGGCCGCGCGCTACCAATGATTGACGTTGTGGTGCAGGAGATCCTGGACAAGAGACATATTGAGCGAGTTTTACTTACAGAAGTGTTAAAAATGTGTGGCACGATATTGGCGACTTCTGGTCCAAGCTCAGCAGACGAGCAGGAGCTGGAGGTGCTTGACCCTACACTCGATACCGATCCCGTTGATGAGGGGAAGAGTCGGCAGCAGGAGTTGGAGCAGAGGGAAGACGAAGGCCACGGTGAGGACGACCGACCGCAGCAGGAGGTGAATGATCTCGCAGCGGTGGTGACGACTGAGAGGGGCGACGATACCCATCCATCCGACGAAGATGGAAGCCCAAGGCCAGCCGAGCGATAGCGGCTCTTACCCTCCCACGATCCCTTGCCAAATTTTCTGACACCGTGTCGATGATCCAATTGTCCTGCGAGGAGATGACAACTCAAGTGCCTTCGAAACCGAAATCGATGACGGCAGTCGTGCCAAAAGCACAGAGCCAGACGCGGGTCATTTCGATCGCCCAGAGAATGCCGTCGACTCGACAACTGCGGCGCCTCCCAGTCCCGGTGGATGGCACTATATTGACGACTTCCCCGAGGCCACGACATCCGATCCCGCTCGCACTCGAAGCCTGTCTCCACGCTGCTTTGAAGCATCACCAGAGAACCAGCTCAGTCACGAGGATCATCTTCATCCCAGTCGAGGCGTAGCAGACGAACAAGGGTTGGCTGGCCCTGCACTCGACAATCCCCCCATTGACGAGGAGAGGGAGCAGCAGGAGGACGAAGACAGTGAGTGATAAGGATGAGCAACTACAGCAAGAGGTGAGTAATGTGAATAATGTGAATAATGTGGCAGTGGTGGTAACAGCCGAAAGGGTTGGTGGTAGCCATCTATCCAGTAGGCTGTACCCGGCTCACCTGCCCACTGGGTATAACCCCTGGGTATAACCCCTGGGTACTTCGTAGGCTCGTTGCGTACCTTGGCAAAGAAGCCTGGTTTTTCGACAGGTTCTTGGCCGCATGTCTCAGGCTGCCAAGAGAGGCTGCCAAGGCGTATCCACTAGGCCAAATTTCTGGACAGACCTTGATCGTTTGCAACGCATACAGCGCGCCTTGCTGTACAAATTGTCTAGAGTTCCTAGTCACGCTTACATTTAATAAGATTTTTGTTCCCTCACCTTATTGTTGCAGTTTTCTTTTTAATAAAAAGTCTTTTATACGTCGCTTAGAAAACAACTCTCTTAAGCTCTGCGAAAATCAAAGATTACCATGACCGAAGACCTGACAGATAAACGCCGTAGCGCGCCGGAGGCTGAAAGGGAACTTGAAGTACGACAACTTACTTATTTAGTAGTTTGGCCATGGGCGGTTTTGCAAGTAACAATATTTAAGAGGTTTGGAGTCCAATGTTGTGATGCCACATCGCTGTTGCTCGATAGATATGAAATGATGCATGATACTGCGCCACACTGGGCTGCACGAGGCACTGCACAAGGCATTCCTCCATACATATCAAAACGTCGATGCTTCTTCAAACTTTTTATATTGTGTAGTGTCCTGAGTGGAACCTGTATATCTTTCTGCGACATTGACCATTACATTGCTGGGATCCAACTTCTGAAATTACGTTGTCTGCACAATGGCGGAGGCATTTGGCGTTGCGGCCGGCGTCATCAGCGTGGCCTCACTTGCGATCCAGATTGGAGATAGTCTTCGCATCGCCATCGACTTCTGGGAAGCAGTACAGCATGGCCCTGAAAATCTGGATCGAATATGCACACAGTTGCAGGTGCTTTACGAATATATAGCCGAAATCCGACGTGAACATCAAAATGGCCAGATTCACGGTATTCAAGAAGAGCTCTTCAAGAGTACATTGGTCATGATGAAAAGAGACCTGGATAAGCTTACAGATCTGGTTTCGGATCTTGCGCAAGGCATTGCGCCATCACAAGATTCCTGGAATCGAAAGATTGGAAGAGTGCAAATGGCGATGAAAGAAGGTGCGATTAAAAGAGCAAAGGAGTATGTGGAGAGTGCGACCTACCTGCTTCATTTTCTTCAGAGTTGGCGATCTCAGTAAGCGTCTTCATTTGCTATTATTCACATTCAGTGTACTCGTCACTACTGAGACACTCTAAGCACTGAAACTTTACTAATGAGATTTACAGCACCATGCTACAGCAGATCGATGGCAAAATTGACGTGCTTCTCGCAAATTACATACGAGATCAGAAGCAGTATAGACGTCGAAGAAAAACCTTGCCCCTATCACTGATGCCAACAGAGCATGTAGTCTCTGCTGCAGAAGGCTTACCACGCTTTTGTATTCATGACGAGCCTTCAAACACGTCTCAGCAGCTCCTCACACGGCTTGCGAACACTTCTCATATCAACGTGTTTGGCTTCATGCATGGGTCTATCATAACAACCACAACAGGGCAATCCAACTCACTCGAAGGAGATAAAGATGCCGAGCTCTACAGTTCAACGAAGTTGACTTTCCAGGTCTTATTTAAACTCTCTTTCTACACGAGGGGACTTAGATTCCAGACCAACGATTCACTGAATAGTTGGTGCTTAAACTCAATTCGTTGTATATCCAACGATAGCCCGATTTTCACGCTTTGTCAAAACGGAAACGCTCAAGGAATGCTGAGGCTTTTCAGGGCTAGAAAGGCATCTATATATGATGTGGATGAACAAGGTTGGTCGTTGCTTCATGTAAGAATAATATCTCGTCCTTAATAGACATGCACACTAATTTATTCTGTAGCATGCATGCTGGTCCGCGAAACCAGATATATGCCGTCTTCTTGTCGATCTTGGTGCTGATATCTACCAACTGGATGACCGTGGTTGGTACGACACGAGCCTGATATTTCATTGACAATGATTGATGAAGAATTTGCTAATTAATTAACAGTATTCCTACATCCATGATTGGATCGCCCGACACCTTCAATTGTCTGGATCATGAAGAGACGGTAAATCTGATGATTAAATATGCCGAAGTCGACCCGTTTTCGATCTACTGGATGAGAGATCCAATGGCTTTTAGTTGGCCTTTTCCTACCCACCTAATGTCACACAGCACTTTAGCATCTTTGCTTAGCAGCGACTGTTTTTATGGTACGCTGAATCAAAGAGTATCCCTCATCACTACTACTCTCCGCGACATTTGTCAATTAAATAGCGACTACTCGAAAATAATTCGCCTTCTCTGTACTCGATATGAGGCCATACGGAACCTTGACAACGAGTACACAAATCTTGACCCGATTCTGTTAGATGACATTATAGGAGAATGGTGTTGGAATGAGGTAAATGACGAACAGAGTAAAGAATCCGAACAAAAGATTGAGCAAATCTTAAGGTTGACAAAAGATCTACACCGCATCAACTATCGTGGGCAGACGCCTCTTGAGCGCATTCTGGCATACGCATCTAATGGCAAAACTCAGACAATCACACTTATCACAAAGTGGCTAGTACTAGTGGCAAAGAGTGGCATTGACTACCGCGAATATGTACGACAAGAACTTAAACGACATCCTGACGGCTACATGGCTCATACCTGCTGCAGGTCTATTAAGCTCACCGTCATTCTTGAAGATGCAGAGAACGGATTACATGTCGACGTTGAGAACATCAGATGCTCAAGATATGGGTCTTTAGATCCAGTTTTCTTGTGTGAAGCTTGGCGGTCAAGAAGTCGTAGATTAGGCTCCGTGTCTACTTGTCTCTCCTTAGTAGACGAAGGTCTTATATTCGACGGGCGACCTTTGCCAAATGCTCCAGGAAGTTGGGAAGCTACTATAAAACCAAATTCAGAATTGGCCCTGAAGAACAAGAAATGGATCGATTGGCAGTATGAGAAGCTGTCCCCCACCGGCACGAACTGGGCGCCTGGGCCGGAATTTGGATAGTTGCAGAAACTCCAATCGACGACTTGCTGTTTTCTGATGGCCATGACTCGCTCGAAGCCGTGCTGGAGACTGAATAACGCGAGACAAAGTATTTAGTGGCCTTGGCCAAAGGTGGAGGAATAAACGCATCTATGGACTCGTAGGCTCGTTGCTTCATGCTCTCGCATGGAACGCGCCTAATGAAGTTGTTGTGGCTGTATATGGAACGCACTAAAGACTGGATCAAAAGCCATGCCGCGAATAAGGTTCCGTAAATGCGTCGACTTCGCTCTGGCCACCCGCACCAGCGACTTTCAGCATATTGGTCTCTCGATTTTTCATAGATATCCCTCGCGTTGTTCGTCCAGACTTTTCCTTCGAAATATCTCTCATAGAAATCCCCAGCATCGTAGTAGACGTGCCCTGTGAGTTCCTCAAGGATTCGCTGGTCGACTTCATCGTGTGGCTGCTCGATTCCCGTCTAAGAAGCCGAACTAGATCGCCGAGGACTTGATGATACTGCTTGTAGCGTTGGACCCGGTGGTTTGATTCAGGGACGACAGTGGTAGGGTGGGTGTAGATTCAGTTACAGCGGCGTAGGCTTTGTCCCAGATGATATCGTCGGCCTTTATATTGATCACAGCTATCAAGAGAGCGGCTGTTGAAAATTGACCTGCAACATGACTGCACCTTAGTTATCTTGCGGTCTTGGGCATATTTGACTTGGGAAAATCGTGGTTCTATAAACTCTGCGTCGACGTCGACTTCCAGCTTCAAATGATCATTTTGACTGCGCCGAGCCTGTCACGAGAGTATCACGACATCATTTGAGAGCGTTCGCTGCTGCAGATGGAGATACAACTGTTAAATAGAGGATTTGGGTTTGGTGTCTGCAGCCACCCAGGGATTCTCCGTTTGGAGAATTCATAAGAATCTTCATGCGCATGCATGGAAGTTTCCATGCATTAAACACCGGCCTTTGAGCCTTTATTTCTAGCTCTCCATATTATGAGAGCCCCAGTTTAGATTAGATAGTTTGAAAATACAATTCAGTTCAACATTTATTTACCATCTCTCACTCTTCCGTGATCCCTAAAGTGACTAAACCTTGTTCAGCAACTAATCCACTCTACAGCAATCCCCAATCCTTCTCCTTTTCTTAGCGCCATTAATCGCAGCAGCAAGTACCGATGCCACAATTACATCCCTTTGCTAAAGTAACGAGACGGTATTTTGCTGCCGGGGTTTCGATACCAAGGGCGCTGCTTCAGCAACCTGTATGCTAGGTACTTGCTCGTCATAGCTACTCCTCTTATATCCCCCGTTCCTGTTCTCTGAGGAAGTCCCTTACTGAGAGTCCGCACTAGGCAACTCATACCTTGACGAAGCCCACCAACCCCTCGTTCCGCTCACTATATGTTCAACTGCAAACTCGCCTCCATCGTCGAAAAACAAAGTGCCCGATTTGGATACTATACCCAAACTGAAAGTCGGTGGAGATGCCTGGATATCTTTCTGTGGGGGGGCAAACAACCCCTAAACCCTCTTCCTCGCTGCTCTCGATTCTAGATCTTCTTAAGACCTTGTGGAAGATAAACACAAGACGGTGGCCCCTAGATGGATAGGTACAATTTTAGTGCGGGTGCCACAATCGGCCATATTCTTCTACTACTGAGAGCTCACTCTACTTCCTGCAGTACTGTCTACTGGTCCGCCTCTCGATTCACAACACACATTCAATTCAATTCATCCCAAGATCAAACCCACCAGCTCTTTCTCCCTCAATTTCTCCCACGCTTCCTTCAATACACATCCATTCCCCCTCCGATACGCCGTCCCCTCTTCCCACTCCACCCACAACACATGATAACAGTCTCTACGCGGGAATCCCGGCTTCCAGTCTTGGATCTCTTGCTCTTTTCACTACTCTCATCGCCACCAAACCATCCCTCTGAAATGGCAACAAGTTCAACAAGCGTCCCTGTCGCTGTCTTTTGTTGAAGGAATTCGGGCCTCACATCCTGCATAGAATGTTCACCCGCATTCAGTTCCCACATTCAAGTTTCACTTCATGCATCTGCCTTCAGAGCAGGATGTTCACCTACCTTCCAGTCCAATAGCCGACTGATGCCTGAATAGGCAGGGCCCATTTGGGCATATAAATAGTAGATAGATTCATAGCTAGACTAGATTTTATTCTACATGCTTTATCACATTTTGCTTCCGTGCACACAGTCCACCAATACTGTGTTCAACATCTTTTCCGCAAATAGCTCTCTATTCCCTCCTGGCATAAGCGTGAGAAAACCAATGGCATTCCCGTCTGGATCTTGGAGTCTGGCCTGCTTGAAATTGTCACCATCTCTGAGTCCAGACAGCGAAGAAGAGCCTCCTCCTTCTTCTCTGGGAATTCTCGGAACGATGTGGATAAACGCTCGTGATGTTGTGCAGGACAGGAATTGGGTTTGTGGCTGCAGAGGATATTGTCTGGCCGCATCTAGGACCGGCACTGGATATCCGTAGAACCTCCCCGGCGAGTTGGAATGCGAATAGCCATATTCTTGGCCATCTCCTGAATAGGAAAGTGTGTTGCAATGATACCCACGACTAATTTGCCCAAACTTATGGCGCATCCATCCCTCGAGTGGCTTTTGCGTGATGTCTCGAGCTAGGCTTTTATATTTGTACCAATTCGATTCAATCCGTCGCTTTTTGAAGGACGTGGGATGGTCCATCGTATACCAAGCGGTGACAGGTCGATAAACACCCTTCACTTTCGCCCCTCATAAACCAGCATGCATCGAATTCGAACTCGTGTCCAAAGGTTGCGCCAACTTGCCATCCAAGGAATGACCAGCTGGGAAGCCGCGACTCCAACTGAGATCTCCTAGTTGAATATCGCCTCCCCCCCCCCAATTGGGTTCCACATCAAACCAATCTCGAAAAATAGTTCGGGGATTCCGTATAACAAACCACCTGAAAATGTCTGGCTGAATACCCATTGAATACCAGAAAACGCCAACAAGGCCTCGTCAGGAAAAGTAAAGATTCTTTGATTGAAGTCCTCTATAAGAAAGCTCATGCTCCTCAAATCTGGAAAGCTGGATGTTGTAAACAAATCGGGATATTCAAACCCAGTAGATCTGTTTCCTAGTGCTAATAGGTCGGGATTAATTCTTCACTCAAATGAGACCTGTTGCATTCCCAACAAACAGTTCCGTTTTCAAAGATAAGTCGTCGTTTCGCACATAGATATTCTTGGTAAGTCCATGCGCATGAATAGTAAGCACTTTGGCTCTTTTGATCCTAGTTATTGGGGCGATTAGGTTTTCGGGGGGTGCCAATGGAATTATTTCTTGTTTGACATCTCGCTGGGGAGTGAGTCCTTTGAATCCTCGCAGTCCGTAGCTGGCATCGGTGCCGTCTGCAGCTACAATTGTGAGATCTGAAGGGAGCAGGTTAGAAATTAAAGCGCCAAGGAAAAACTTTCAAGGGGGGAGATTATCCTTACAGGAGGTTGAGTAAATTCTAGCCATCGAGTCTAGCTCAACTTGCATACTTTCCACGTCATCTTGGACAATACATAATGAGTCAACCCATAGATATCGCTCTCCAAGTAATCGAACAACATCGATAGCATTTCTCACTGTCCTAGGCACCTTTTCCGCAAGGGCATCTGACACCAGAACTCCTGGCTTTTGAAGCTGGTCGATAATGCATTTCTCGTTGCAGAGAGACGCCGTTTGTCGCCGCGTATAACTGAGTGTGATATACTTCATCTCTCCACGTCCCGAAACAAGGCAAGCATCCGTAGTATCGATTAACCACGTCGGTTGTACAGCATCAATACGTTGAAGCCTTCCGGGATACTCGCATGCCTCTCCATGATGTTCGTTGCACAAGTCTTTCCAATTCAAGATAACTCCCTCATCAATCCAACTCGGATCAAGAATGCGCGCTCGTCCAGGATTGCGGCGCCCAGTATTCTTCCGATGAACGAGTTCAGAAAGCCTTCCTATCCAACGTACTCCGTCTCAACTGAAGCTGAGCAGTATAGATGATTTCACTTTCCTCATATCCATTATAGACTCGGAGAAGCCTTGGATTTTAGAGGCATTGGGTCGAAAGTGCTTGATCCATTCCCCGTGGGGACATTCTGTATCAATGAGTGAAGAAACGGATCCCAATGAGATCTTAGTTCTGTGAGTGACTACATTGAAGAACTCGATAATTTGTGCACATGTTGCGCAGCTTAGTGGCGCATCACTAATGATGGGTGCGCAATGGTCTTCTGCTTCGTCGGCCATGCGAAGATTGAAGTTGTGGAGTTGTGGAGTGTGGTCTGTGGTGTACTGTAGTATAACAAAGTGCACAACCAAAGGTTGAATACAGCGCAGGTTAGGCAAATAGTGGTAATTGGAAGGAAATCAAAGTCTTTTGAGGCATTGAATCATCGGCTCGCTCAAGGTGGGTGGGCCTCACCATGACTGATATTAGATTGCGCCGACACACCACACCGCTCGTTGCGGGGAACACCACCAAAATTATATATAGCAATATAAAGTCGTAAGAATTATCGATATCATTGCCTATAAACGCACGAAATTGAAGCTATTCTTAGAATTAATATGGGCCCTACAACTCGCAAACAACCAGCCAAAAAGGGGGTCCTAAGAGGTCGACTTCAGTCAAGAAAGTCCCCAAAACCCTCATCCAGAGAATGAAGTGAGTTTTAGGCTCGAATTTTGTATTAATCTAGATGAAAATCGTATGGAATTCAGACGCTGCCGCAAGCAACTTCAGAGAAGCAGTAAGGAGACAGTTGCTCGCACACCGCGCAGCACATGGGTCTAGGGTGCTACCTACTTCGTGAAGTTGCGCAGTGTTTTCTCGTACATTGCGCCATCTTTTTCTCAAATAGGAAGGTCGTGCAATATACGCCGTCATGCTGACATCTATGAAGTACCACCAAAAAGATCCCGCACCCTGATCGAGGACTCGGGTTCCAAGAACAAAGAAGACGGGAATGGGAGTGCAGAACGTGGCCGGTGGAGAGAGGTCGGTTTGGGAGGGTGTTTGTCCGTCGTGCCCGTGATTCTGGTGCTTTGCTTGCATTTTTTGTTCTTCTTATGTTGGATGATTCATGTTGGTGATGATTCACCGCATGCATGAGTTCTCACTTCATGCATGTCTGTCTCACATCACAGAACATTCACCATCCTTCTGTTCCAATAGCCGACTATTGCCTACTGTTGCCTATTGAGGCTAGAGGCATATATTAGATAGACATTTCCATAGCTAGACTAGACTCTATTCTAGATGCTATTCTCATAATATTACTTTGACACTTCCGCTCGTGATACATTCAACATCTTATTCTTCTGCTTCTCGGAATCCTGGGATTCTCTGGAGCAAGAACCAGGTTTCTTGGCTCTCAGATGATAGGCATTTATTCCCGTCCATTGTTTGTTTAGTCTTCCCAGGTTGTATGCGGCCGGCTCGCTTTTCTCATCGCCTTGAAACTTAGAAGTCCATGTTACCGGGTTCATGATTATTGTTAGGAGCTGAAGGGCCCAATTCCGGGCCTGTTTCTTCTTTGCTTGCTGAGTATTTGCCCTTAAGCTTAAAGCATTTTTAGTTGCAAATCCAGCGTCAACGGCCATCGAGTCGTGGCCTGGATTTTCCAGTTGGGTAGGGTCAGATAGATACCACCTGAATATTCACCGATGATTATTTTTGAACGGATTCTTATGCTCATGCTTAAACTCATTCGTACTATCATTCATGAGAAAAGTTGCAACTATCCTATACCAAGAATATCGTCAAGTTAATCTCTGTGTATTAGATATGATGTCAGGTCGTGAAGTCGTTCCTTTAAGTTGCCACGTCAAAGTGACATGACTGACGTTGTATATTCTCGCTGCAGCCCAGGCGCTAAGATTTAGGTCCCTTTTTATAGCCTAAATGGCTAGGATTAATTGACTGTCTTTGTCTACATTGTTGTTAGTACAGAAAAATGCGGTTAAATGTGGATGGTTGCATGATCACGGTGTGGGATAGAAGGGGGTTTGGTGCCTGTATGTAGGCACCTGGGGATTCTCACTTTGGAGAATATTCATGTTATGCATGGATGATTCCATGCATCTTTTCATCATCAGCTCTTTGAGCCTTTGTCACTGCCAACTATATTAGAATAGATGGCCCATAGCATAGTTAATTAATCTATTACTTTCATATTCATCATTTGGTATACTGTGCTACATACATTTCAACACACGGTTGGGTGTTTCAATCGCAGAGGCGCTGGTGCTCTTCGTTGGTTTGATGTAGACGCTCTTCGAAGATCTGCTTAGCCGCAATAAGTGAGGAGAACTAGTTCCATAATGTCTGTCTTGCTAAGGACGTCTGGGAGGGGGTGGTCGTGGTCCTTAAAAGCTTTAGTTTCCAGTATAAGTCCTCTATCCCCTATTCAAACTAGGATATACCGTTTACTATCATCTTTAAAGACCTTAATACGACTACCTTGCGTCAAGCCCTGGCGTCAAGCAAAAGCTAAGTGATGCCTTGCTTCAGCTATCGTCTTAAAGGAATCTCTAATCTCTGCCATTGTTCCGCAAGTATGTCTGATACTATTATTATGTTATATATCTACCTATTGTACGATGAAAATGATGTGGATAGTGGATAAAGAAGATGAGGATGGCATGGATAGCATCCGAGTCATTTTGAGCATTTGGGTGGCATCCCACTCATTTGCCGTATATAAAATTGAGTTGTAGTAGTGTTTATTAAGTGGAGATATCTAATAAAACAGGTTCGGGGCCAAGACGTTCCCTTCCAACATAGACGTTTGTTTCTTCCCACTGGGGAGCTGAAAGTCATCCTAAGATCACATGTTCGAAAGATTCTCTTGGGGAGGTATCTTCTCTTCGGAAACTTTGCAACTCACCATCTCGGATTTGGCAATGGAAAGTCCATACAGTCATTATGGGATTCCAAAAGGCTCAAGACCTATATCCTCGCTCTGAAGTCGCAACTGTTGTACAGCATCTCTCAAATTTACCAAACAATGGGGAGTTCGATGATTCCCACATCCTTGGATGGTTCTGTGTACTTTACTTCGCCTAATGGAACTGCGATTTTCAGATTCGGGAGTCTTTGGAACAATGTAGCTACAATGGCAAGTTAATAATGAACATTTGGCAGTCCGTAGAGGGAAGCGTACAGAAGACTATCTCAAGCTCGGCCCGGGACAGCCATTCAGCAATGCACCGATGCTCGCCATACCCGTATCCTAATGCTGACTCCGCACCACGCTTGCGGTGCATGTCAAAGGTATCGGGGTTAGGGAAGACGTCCTCGTCGCGGTTTCCGGACTGGGTGGCAGCGATTATCCCTTCACCTGCCTTAATGGGCTATAACGGATCACTGGTCAGTAACTAAAGTATAAAATAGAGGTAGACATGGGTACCTTGCCGCCGAGTTCAATATCAACCTTCGCAACTCGCCGCGTGGCCATGGCAGATGCCGTGTGGAAGCGGCAAAGTTCTTCGACGAATTTAGGTGCGAGAGATGGGTCTTTCTTTAAATCCGCGAGTTGGGATGGGTTTTGAAAGAGTGTCACAATGCCCTATAAAACACGAAGATCGAACGGATTAGTGGCTATTGCTTGAGAAATTTTTTGCAAAAGCGAGGGATATTACTAGATTAATCATGTTGACCATTGTAGCATTTCCTGCAACAAGCATTAGGAACGCCATCTGGATGGCGTCATCTCTCTGAATATGGCCTGGTTTGAGCTGACACAAGGAAGACTTCGTAAGAATTAATTCTGGTTAAGGATTCGTAGCATGCTCACCTGCTCTACAACGAGTTTGCTAATGAGATCCGACTTAGGTTCAGTAACTCTCATATCCACCAATTTACCAATGTAATCGAGGAGTTCTCTGTCCAAGAATTAGCGACCGAGGAGTCGTGTTTGAAGAGATATATGGAAACGCACTGGTTGGCGGCGGATGCAGCAGTAGCGGTAGCGCTACCATTGCTACGGATTGCAGCTTGTTGCGTAAGATATGGGAGGTCCTCCAACGGGACGCCGAGGATGCCATATATAGTCTGATGAAGTTACCGGACATGTCAGCGCCGTTTCGCGGACTTAAATCTTAAGGGAACTGACGTATGATGCAACTGGCAAAGCAAGCTTCTCAACAACATCCACAGGAGTTTTGCAGCCATTTTTGATCATATCATCAAGAAGAGTATCGACCGTCTTTTGGATATGGGGTCGCATCTTATCAATCTGCTCGCGAGTAAATATCGGTTCGATCATGCTTCTGTGGAATGGAATCTCGTGTCAGTCTCGCTTTAGCAATAACCGTGCCAAGTCTCACCTCTGTTGCATGTGCTCTGGAGGATCCATATCAACGAACGATGGCTTCCTCTTTGCCGCTTCCTTGCCGCCAGGGTCAAGTTCCGGGAAGCCAGGACGATTGCGCTGTTTAGAGAGACGCTGATCCGTCAAGACACTGCAAATATCTTTGTGCTTGACCACAAGCCATGCTTGGCTTCCGTCCCACAATTCGACCCTAGACACTGGGTCCGTTGCTCGGAGTCTAGCATACTCTGCCGGCGGCTCAGCGTCGCGAGGACGAGAGAAAGGAAATTTGGGAGCAGCTAAACGAACAAATATTAGATGCTGCTCATGACATGATTGTGTATTTCAAATACCAGTAACAGTTGACATTAGTCTAAGAGATAATTTAGAAAGGCGAAGCACTGAAGCCTTTGTGGAATGTGTAGATTTGACAGGGAAAGCAGCCAGCATCTTAACGTGTAGTGAGTGATAAGAGATGAAGAAAAGTTGTCTAATGCTAGATTGACGTCGGGGCATGATAGTTATATTGATGTACGTATAATTTAGGTAGTGTTGCAGGATAATTGCTACGTCAACATACACCCGGCAGTGGTGAGGCGGGGAGTTTGAGCAGCCCAGCGGCCGATGTACAAATCCCGACCCCGCCTCAGCCCTGCCAAAAGCCGCGGAGTTGACACCACCGCGGAGATACAATCTAGGGTCACTGCCAAAGGCCACTAGCTCCTTGCTTTGTTAAATCAAGGAAATGACAAATCAGAGGACCGTGGATACAAAAGTATACATGGCCTGATGCTCATGGCCTAATTCGCTACATGCTAGCTTACGAACGCGGGTCGTACTACTGTTAATTATGACGTCAACTTTCTCATTATACACTAGTTTGTGACGACCATGGAGAGCTAAGTGACTAACCTGAGTAAGCAGCGCCTGTGGACTTCTGTGCGGCTTGAGGATTGAGCGGCATGGAGCGGCATGTCAGTACTCACTTCTCAGTACTCACTCTTAAGGTACTCTTAGGTATAAAATTGATTGATACTAAGCCTAATAGCTGAGGCATCTTACGCATTTCCACAATAAGCATGCTGCAGCATCTTCATGGCACAGGCTTGTGCTGCTAAGACATAGTAGTGATATATAGGCTGCACAATGGGTACCCACCTAGCTAGGTGGCCTACCTAGACGGTAAGTATTTAGCTGCGGCGGCGGCGCCCCTCCACAATAATCCGCCGCGGCTCAGGCGCCTTCTGTCTGATGACCAACGGCTGTGGCGGCGGATCCGGACGGGCATAATACTCCATCTCGCGCGTCACGATCTCGTGCTGCGGCTCCTCTCTGCGCGCTCGACACGGATCTCCTCGTCCCTCTCGCACGACTGATCCCGATCCCAGGGCTGCAAGGCGCGCGGCTCCTCCCGCTCATACGCACTCGAGACTCCTGTTGCATCCGGATCTCTCTACGTCCTATCCTCATGGTATCGACCTGGAGAGCTCTTCAAGCGTTGCGGCGTCTGGTATGTCTCTAACAACATTGGCGCCATGTTTGGCGGCTATCTTCAAGCAGCCGCATACAACAATCTGAACGCTGTTGGAGGCATGGCAGGCTGGAGATGGCTTTTTGTTATCGATGGTACCGTTACGGTACCATCAGCCATTCTGGGATACTTCATGTTCCTTGGATTACCATCTAGTTCCAAACCGTGGTGCCTAACGGCAGAACAACACGCGATGGCCAAACGAAGAATGAAGAATGAAGGTGTGGAGGAGAGCCAGACTTTCACCGGGAAAACCGTGGTGGCTATGCTGAAAAGGGCATTAAGCCACTGGAATTTCTATGTTGCTGTTTTTGCATACACCTTGTATGTTTGCGGACGTTCTCAAATCCTCTCATACTGATGGCTTCACAGCTTCCTCTCCTCGCAATACCCCAATAGTCAGATGGGTATCTGGCTCAAAGCCGAAGCTGCTTCAGGAGCAGGCTGGACCGTTCTACAGATTAACTGTTGGATGTGAATCATATGGGTATCCACTGCCAATAGCTGACGGCCAACCAGGGATTCTGTTTGTGTTCATGCATGGAACACTTTTGAGAGTCTTCATCTCTTTATTTGAGGCTCTCTATATGAGAGATGCCTATTCCATAGTTTACATAGATTCTGAATACATGCTTTCTCACTTTTCTCTTCCGTGCCCACAAGAGTTATCACCTTGTGCTTGCAACATAACACGATCCCGACCGGCGTATCAGCAGCTCCACTATTGCGACATCGCTGTCCATGCTCTACCCTCTCGGCGCCGTTATGACAGTCATCCAGATTGTAACCATGTTTGCCGCTGTCTGTCTCCGCATCTGGAACATTTCCAGCGCAGTGAAATGTAGGCAAATTCCCTTTCCCAAAGCATAGTTCATCATAGCTTACCCCTACATTTCAGTCGTCTGCATGTATCTGTTTGGATTCACCGCTTGCGTTACTCCAATCCTTATACCGTGGGTCAATATAGTAATGAAAGGCGGTGGGCAAGCCCGTGTGTTCACTATAGGAGCAATGTTCACACTCGCCTGGAGCGTAAACGCCTACTACCCCATCCTTGCGCTCCCTACTGCCGAAGGTATTTTCACCCTCCCTCCTAACCTCCCCCAACCAAAAACCAATGCTAATATCCCCTTCCAGTCCCTCAATGGACAAAAGGTTATGCAGTGGAAGTTGCCTTTGTCTTCATGGTCTGGTTCCTCTTCATGCTGGATCTCTATCTCCAGAAACGCGACGCACGTAAAGACATTGCAGCGGCGCGCCAGTCGGATGACGAGGCGGCCCAGGGGATCAGGGAATAATATGGAAAACAAGTCTTAAGTAGTCTAGCGATTGTAGCTCCCATCACGCGTATATATGAGTGCTTCCATAACATGTGTTTAGAGTTTTGTGAGGTTGATCGGTCACATCCAAGTGCCAAGTCTACAGTGCCTCTAGTACTGGAGGATCTAGGCGTGAAGGTACTTGATCTGTCATCAAATAGTTATAATTCCCGTCCTGGCCATCCATGTACAGAATTATTATAAAGGTTGTATATTGCAAATTGGATTTCGGGATTGAAGCTTCCTATGCCGCAACTATAGATAGAGAAGCACTTAAATTAGTACGAACAAGAATGCAATTAACTACATCGTGAGCAACGACATCTGCCTCCTCTCCTTGAGCCATGGAAAATATCATATTCTAATCCCAACCAACCGGTACTGCTCATAGAAACCTAACCATGAAAACTGCATCTATGAACTCGCTCGTAGCAGAAGTTAAAGCCTTCAATCTGTTCGCTTCCTCGGCATCTTTAGTTACCCATACTTTAGATTCCTTGGTGAACTTTGTTCCAGGATTTCCTTCTTCCGTGTACCCAAACACATTCTCAACCACAACAACGCCACCGTCTTTGGGACCCTCCTCACTGCTTTCCCAACGGGTATTATCACTATTTGAGTGACAGTAGAGCTTCGCCTCCTCGCCATCAGAGAACTCGCCCGCATTGTATGAATCCCAGTCACCATCGTTTACTCGTAAACTGAAAATATGCGGTGCATGGTTCCCGTCCTGCTTGAAGAGGCTGCGACGTTCGATGTTGTCTTTGGTTTCAACCTTTTGGCTATATTTTCCTTTTCTATTACCTTTTTTATCTACATTGCCACTGACAAGATAAATAGGGAAATCTCTGCGAAACTATATGATATTAGTACTATTTCAAAGTATACTCAACAGCAGTTAGCTTTCTTACGTTTAATGTGACTTCGTCGTCATTTGAACCTGGCGCGGCACTCCGGACGTTGAACTGTGCATTTCCAGGAATGGTTCCTACGCGGTCAGATAGTCTAATTTCCTTAGCTGGGGAATTGTCAGTCACTGTTTGTATAGGTCTGACGAATCATGACTTGTTTGAGATTGGCACATACTTATTTTATCGAAAACGAGATATCTGAAATTTATCCAGAGTGCAATCTGAGAGCCCCACTCCTTTGCTGGATCTGCAGTGGGCAATTTCACGTGAGGCGTCAATGGATTGATCTCGTATGCCTTGAGTCTGTCCTCGAGTAATTGTTGAAACTTTTGTGGAATCCCAGTGTATCCACCAAAGCGACATATAAGATCATGCATTGCCTGCACCTGGTCTTGCTATATGCGGAGTCAGAGCTGTACAATGCCATAGTTGTGCGTCATTCTTACCTCAATTACACGCCAATTACGAAAAGTGTCGAAGGGATTCAGTTCTCACATCTGCATGTCTCACATCATGCATTCACCGAACACCAGAGCAGAGTATTCACCTGCCTTCCAGTCCAATAGCCGACTGATGCCTAAATAGGCAGCGCCCATTTG
>Ga0123337_10001326_pt1 | contig 32495 bp, 27 predicted proteins | sample frozenSSSSmetaG_FD_89792 | JGI IMG/M metagenome (GOLD analysis project Ga0123337, IMG submission 89792) | Glacier valley bacterial and archeal communities from Borup Fiord, Nunavut, Canada, to study Microbial Dark Matter (Phase II) -... | ecosystem: Environmental > Aquatic > Freshwater > Ice >...
CCTCGAGCTGGGCCAGCTCAACGTGCAGATCATGCAGCGCGGCTACGCCTGGCTGGACACCGGCACCCACGACAGCCTGCTGGAAGCCGGCCAGTTCATCGCCACGCTCGAGCGCCGGCAGGGCCTGAAGATTGCCTGCCCCGAAGAAATTGCCTGGCGCAACGGCTTCATCACCTCCGAGCAGCTTGAAAAGCTGGCCCAGCCGCTGTCCAAGAACGGCTACGGCCAGTATTTGCAGCGCCTGCTGGCCGACGGCGGGCAGCGATGAAGGTCACGCCCACAGCCATTCCTGACGTGTTGATCATCGAGCCCAAGGTGTTCGGCGACGCGCGCGGGTTCTTTTACGAAAGCTTCAACCAGAAAGCCTTCAACGAAGCGACCGGCACCGACTACCAGTTTGTGCAGGACAACCACAGCCGTAGCGCCAAGGGCGTGCTGCGCGGCCTGCACTACCAGATCCAGCAGCCGCAGGGCAAGCTGGTGCGGGTGGTGCGCGGCGCAGTGTTTGATGTGGTGGTCGATATTCGCAAGAGCTCGTCCACGTTTGGCAAATGGGTGGGGGTGGAGCTGAGTGAAGAAAATCACCGGCAGCTGTGGGTGCCGCCGGGCTTTGCGCACGGCTTCCTGGTGACCAGTGAATCGGCAGAGTTTCTGTATAAAACCACCGATTACTATGCACCGCAATATGAGCGTTGTATTGTTTGGAATGATCCGACTATAGGTGTTCAGTGGCCCCTTGATGCCGCACCGACACTCTCTCTTAAAGACACCCTGGGGCTGAATTTAGAGATGGTTGCGCAACGCTATGCCTCGGAACAAATTTAGGCAATAACTTGTCGACATTCCCATCGGATTCGCGCAATAAAATTTAAAAAATCAGTGGATAGAGATAATAGTTAATTAAAAATAAATATTATTTAATTTTAATTAACCATTAAATAGAATTTCAATTACTGGTAATTGGCTGTGTTTAGCATGCATCATGTCGAATGATAAATAAATAAGATTTACATCGAATTAAAACTCAGTAATAGATATTTAATTAAACAATGTATCTTGCGATATTTGTTAAACTACAAAATCCGAAGCAAGTTAGAAAATATTATAAATGTACGACTTAGTGATAATTATTAAGATAGTTATTTTTAATAGAAAATATTTATTAATAAGTTTGGTTGATTGACCTTAAAAATTCTTAGTACAGGAGAAGCTTTCAAGAAGTTTTTTTCTGTGGTCAGCATGAATAATGATGCAGCAAAGTGGATTAGACCATACTGGTACAAGATAATTTAATCGAAAGTTTATTTAGATGAGTAAAAAAGTTTTAGTTGTATTTGGCACTAGACCAGAGGCTATTAAAATGGCTCCAGTTGTTTTTGCTCTACAAAAGGATGGGGACTTTGATGTGAAGGTCTGTGTTACCGCCCAGCATAGGGAAATGTTGGACCAAGTGCTTCACTTGTTCGACATAAAACCTGATTTTGATTTGAATTTAATGAAGCAAGGGCAAGACTTAACAGACATTACCAGCAGAGTACTGCTGGGATTGCGCGAAATATTTGCGATTTGGCGGCCAGACATCGTATTGGTACATGGGGACACGTCAACTACTATGGCGGCAAGCCTCGCTGCATTTTATCAAAAAATTCAAGTCGGGCATATTGAGGCTGGTTTAAGGACTGGAAATATCTACTCGCCTTGGCCTGAAGAAATGAATCGAAAAATTGTGAGTGCAATTTGCTCGCTACACTTTTCACCTACAGAAAATTCGCGGAATAATTTACTATTAGAAAATGTCAGACCTGAAAATATATTTGTTACTGGGAACACTGTTATTGATGCATTGTTATATATCGCAGAAAAAATAAATACTAACAAAGATTTAGCTTTAAGTCTTAAAGAATCGTTCCCATACTTAAGTAGTAAAAAACGACTAATTTTAGTAACTGGGCATAGAAGGGAAAATTTTGGGGAAGGTTTTGAAGGGATATGCTCTGCACTGTCTGACTTGGCGGTGCGTGAGGATGTAGAGATTGTTTATCCCCTGCACTTAAATCCTAACGTACAAGAACCGGTCCGAAGAACCTTAGCCGCATTTAAAAATGTGCATTTAATCGAGCCGCAGAACTATCTTCCTTTTGTATATCTGATGATGAGGGCCGATATAATTTTGACTGACAGTGGTGGAGTTCAAGAAGAGGCGCCATCATTGGGTAAACCTGTATTGGTAATGCGCTCAACCACCGAACGACCTGAAGCTGTTGAGGCGGGGACCGTTAAATTAGTCGGCACGGATCGAAGAGTAATATTTGAAGAAGTCACTAAATTACTCGATGACCAATGCGCATATCGCTTAATGGCCCGTTCTCACAATCCGTATGGAAATGGAATGTCTGCAGAGAAAATAGTTAAACTTTTAAAGAAAATTTAAAAGTTGGGGCTGAAATTGAAAAATACTTTTTTTTGGATTATTGATAAATTCTTAAAAAGTAATGTATTTTGGAATTTGATTGGAATAATATTTTTCCGTGGTTCAATAGTAGTCCTTGGAATATTTGTTGCTCGTTCAAATGATATTTCTGAATATGGTCTGTATGCTTTTTTAATGCTGTGCGCATCTATGATAATTTCGGTAGTAGGGAGTTCACTTCAAATTTCAACTATAAGTACATTTGCAGGTCAAGTAAGTGAGGTGAGTAAATTTATTTATATTAAATATTTATATCTAATATCGTTAATTTCTTTTGTATTCTCACTTGGATTGTATTTTTCCGGAAAATTTTTATTATATTATTTTAAAAGTCAATTGGTGGGCGATACATTGTATGGATTGGTGGTTTTGTATGTTGCCTTGAGTTTGATTCTGAGCGGAATACAAGGTATTTTTAATGCGAATAAGCTTTTTCGTGAAGTGGCAATTTTCCAAATTGCATTTTCGATATTTATTTTTATGGGTGCTGTGTTATTCGGATCAGCCATTGACGCGATTTGGCTGACGCTGGGATTTTCCACATCTATCATTATTCCTCTGATGTTGCTTTATTTATTTATAGAAAAGAAAAGTAAATTTTCAATTTCTATTTTAGAAAAAAATAATAATGAAAGAGAGTTTTTCTCAAAATTAAAGCAATCATTTTTTCCGGTATTTCTGTCTGCGCTTTTAGTTGCACCCGCTCATTGGGCTTGCACCACAATATTGTATTTTACAAGTCACGATGCGGCTGAAGTCGCGCTATTTTCAACTGCAATCCAGTGGTTTGTTGCAGCTTCAATATTACCGATAGCACTTGCGAATGTTGCGTATCCTAATCAAGTTAGAGGCTGGGGTGAAAAGTCAACGACTGAAATTTCTATTTTTTTAAAAAGAAGTATTTTAAAAAATTTTAAGATTATGATATTTCTATCAATAGCACTGATAGGACTTAGTGGCTTACTTGTCAGTGCTTACCGTTTTCCTCAAAGAGATGCCTGGATTGTCTTCGCCGTTGCATTTTCGACAAGTCTTTTTCTTGCTATTCAACTTCCTGCAGCCAATCAATTGCTAGCGGCAAAAAAATTTCGCGTCGGATTCATTATGAACGCTGTATGGTTAGTCTTGTATTTATTCTTGGCGTTACTCTTTCGGGAGAATGGTGCCTTAGGTTTTATCTTTGCAATGTTAATTGCATATGGAATTCATGCGGCCTATACTTTATATTACGTATTTAGACGTTTGCTTGTTTGATTTAATACATATTCCATCGTAGTTCAATATGTGGTTAGAAAAAAAAGCTTCTGATATTGTTTTTATTGCAATATTAATTCATCCTTTTTTGATGTTTATGACGAGGCTTGATCTTCTTCCTCGGTCGATTGTTGAGTTATTTTATATAGCGACCGCAGCTATGGTTTTATTATTTTTTCTGCAGGAGAAGTTGTTTGTATTGCTTCTCATAGCCGGAATAATTTTATTTAGATTTATTCTTGTAGAGTCAGTCTACTTGGCTATTTATGATCTGGCAATGATATCTTTATTAATATTTTATAGCAATTTTCACCTTGCATTAAACAGATTGAAGTTTGCGATATTTTTCTTAATCATAATTGAATTTTGTTTTGGATTATATTCGTATATGAGTGGAGATCTTGTGGATTTTAATCGGGTTGGCGGGGCATTTCCAAGCTCTATGCATTTTGCATTCGCTACGGCAGGTCTTTCATTTGCATTATTTTTTTCAAATATTAAATACAAGTTATTATTCTTTGCTATATTGATATTATCTGCTTTCTTGACTGGCTCAAGATCTGCAATGTTATCAGTTATTGTATTAAGCTATTTCGTGATAATGGAGAGATTCGGGCTGGTTAAATCTTCTTTAATTTTTTTGACTGGTCTAATAGTATTTCTGATCGGAGAGATAAATTTTAGATCCTTAAGCTACATTGAGGGGAGCGACTCAGTTCGCTTTTCTGGATATCTTGAATGGTTTGAAAGACAAGACGCAACATCGTTTTTACTTGGGCGTGGGCGCTATTTTTTAGGTTCAATTGGTGTCGTAAATAATGCGGAAGACTCTTTAATTACTGAGTCTTCGGTATTGACATATATAGAGGCCTACGGCGTTTTATCGGCTTTTTTGATATTGTTGGCTCCATACTTGGCATTTTATAAGTATTTGAATTTTAAGATATTTTTTCTTTCCGGTACTCTATTCTTTCTGCTTAGTTTTTTAAGTCCATTTCTAGAAACACCATCGATACTTTTTGTTAATGTAGTTTTAATAATGTCAGCTTTGAAATTGAGCGCTTCCAAAGAGTGTGAACTTAGAGTGACCGGCAAAAAAAAGTATTTAACTGAAAATATTTAACTATTAGTTTTTAGATTTATTAAAATTATTTAACAAATAATTAAAGAAAAATTAGGTCTGTTAGTGGAAGAAAAGTCAATATTAGTAATGGATAAATAATGACGAGTGTGTATATTTGTAGGGCAATACCTATTGACCAAGATAGTAGAGTTCAGCGATATAGGGAGATATTGCTGAGCGCTGGTCATAATGTAAAAGTCATTCAATGGGGTGGTGCGCCAGGAAGCGATTTAGTCGTTTCACCTTTGCCGCGAATCAGAGGAAACAGGTTCGTAAACCTTTTTCTCACTCCTCTGTTTTCCATCTGGCTTTTTTTTTACTTGGTTATTAAGTGCGATAAGGATTATTTGGTTGTAGCAGTCGATCTCGATACGGCGCTCCCTACCTTTTTGGCTAGTGCTGTAAAAAAATTCAAGTACATCTTTGATATTGCCGATCCTTTTTCTCTTTGTCGACTTAATAGGCGAGTTAAAGTGATTGATAGACTTGAGGGTTTTATTGCAAGGCGTGCACGATTGGCCATCATTCCTGCTGAGTGTAGGAGAGTATTCTATTCTCAGAGTATTGACTTTTGCGTTATAGAGAATGTTCCTTCTGTGATGGACCTGGGTACCAGAACTTCTCATTTTAAAAGTGATCGATTGCAGGTCGGTTACTTCGGCAATTTAGAGCCAGATCATCGTGGATTAGAACTTTTAATTTCGATAGTTTTAGGGAGGGATGATATTACTTTGCATGTGGGTGGTACGGGTGGCTTGACAGAAAAATTTCTCTTGGAAGCAGAAGAAAATCCAAGAAAAATTAAATTTTATGGGCGATTTTCTCCGAAAGAATTGCCGGCACTGGCTTCTGAATGCGATTTGATGTTTGCGTTTTATTCGTTAACTAAAGAACACCATAAATACGTCGCCGCTAACAAACTGTATGAACATCTTTTGCTAGGACTTCCAGTTTTGACTAATGAGGGAACTAATTTTGCAACTGATATATTGAGCTGGCAAAGTGGTTGGGCTGTTTCTGAAAACGCTGAAGCCTTAAATTCATTCTTTGAGTTTATTAGTATTAATGAAAGCATTGTTTCTGAAAAATCAGTTCTGGCGCGTGAGCTTTGGGAACAGAATTATAAAAATTACTGGGCAAATTCTTCGGCCGTAAAAAAATTCCTAAAATTATTCTAGGTTTTAATAGTTATGAGGGTGTCATGTTGAAGAGTGGAAAATTGAGTGATTTTCTTTCTCCTAAAGAAAACAATACTGATTTAATTCGATTATTTTTGTCTTTGATGGTTATTTATGGACACGCAACAACTATTAGTCCCCAAGCTGGTTATGTCGACTTTTTTGAATATTTGATTGGCGTTAATTCCTCTTCGGTCGCAGTCTGGATATTTTTCTTTTTAAGTGGTTTATTGATTACAAATAGCCTTATTGTTAAGAGAAATATAACAATTTTTATTGTTGCGCGCTTTTTTCGGATATGGCCCGCTCTTTTTGTCCTTATTTTTATCACGAGCTACGTACTGGGGCCGTTGCTTTCTCGCGATGATTTATCTGTTTATTTTGGAAATACATATACCCATGATTATTTTCTGAGGAATATTCGATTGGCTCAGCAGTACTTTTTACCGGGAGTTTTTACCTCTAATCCTTATCGCGAGATGGTTAATGGTTCCTTGTGGTCGATTCCGTACGAAATTTACGCTTATTTTATATTGTTGGTCTCATTTTTTTTTGGTATTCTGAATAAGTGGTCGATACTTGTTTTTATTTTTGTTGTAGGTTTTGATTTTATTTCACCTTTTGCTATTTTGAGTCTTGATCGAGGGGCGCCTTTGTATCTCTTATTCAGTTTTTCACTTGGGGTATTTTTTACTTTGTGGGCTGACAAAGTGATGATAGATATAAAGAAGCCTTTGATTTTTATTTTTGGATATATTGTACTTGGCGACTTAAAAGTAGCCATATTAATGATTCAGGTTTCCATTTTTTACTTTGTACTTTGGTTATCAATTCAAAAATGGTTCTTGACTTTTAAGCCTAAGCATGATTTGTCCTATGGTGTTTATTTGTGGGGATTTTTTATTGCGCAGATTTTGGTAATGTTTTTTCCTGGTATTAATATTTACTATCATCAATTTTTTTCTATTTGTATTTCTTTAATTTTTGCTTATTTTTCATGTATTTTGGTAGAGCGACCGTGTGTTAGGCTTGGTTTCGGGGTTGGCAATTTAATCTCTAAACTTTTCAATAAATTAAAATTGAAAATGGCTTTACTTTAGTTTTAAGGTATTTTTTTATGTTTTATAGGTATCTTTTTACTGATCTAGGGGTTTAATCTTGAGTAATCCTAGTTTTGCAGTTTTACTTGCTGCTTATAATGGAATGAGATTTATTGAAGAACAGATCTCGTCGATTCTTCAGCAAGAGAATGTTGATATTTATTTATTTATTAGTGTTGATGAATCGTCAGACTATACCTTGGCTTGGTGTGAGGGCTTGTCGCTGAAAGATTCCCGTGTGACAGTTTTGACCCCTGGCGGACGATTTGGCGGGGCGGCTAATAATTTTTTTCGTTTAATTCGCGATGTTGATTTTTCACATTTCGATTTTTTGGCTTTTGCAGATCAAGACGATATTTGGTTGCCGGGAAAACTTTCTCGTGCACACGAGATACTTTCAAAAACTGGGGCACATGCTTACTCGGGCAACGTCGTCGCTTTTTGGCCGAGTGGTCGAAAAGTTTTTATTGAAAAATCTCAAGATCAGGTTCGATGGGATTTTTTATTCGAAGCCGCTGGACCCGGTTGTACGTATGTTATTCGGAAAGATCTTGGCTGCTCCATTCAAAGTTTTATAAAAAGCCATTGGGATGATGTCCAAAAAATTGGTTTGCACGACTGGTTCACATACGCATTTGCTCGGGCTAATGGCTATCGTTGGGTGATTGATGATTTCGCAGGAATGTTATATAGGCAGCATGAACAGAATCAAGTGGGCGTTAACGCCGGTGGGCGGGCTTTTGTTCAGCGTGCCCGCAAGGTGTTGAATGGGTGGGGATTGACTCAGTCTGCTTTGATTGCTCAGTTGGTTGGATTGGGTGATGATCCATTCGTGAAGCGATGGTCAAGCGGCGGTAGAGCGGGCTTGCTGTGGCTAGCCTTTCATGCTTGGCAATGCCGACGGCGCACTCGCGACAAAATAATATTTTCTTTGTCATGCATGGCATTGTGTGTTGCAGGGAGTCGCCGTCCATGAATCTTCAGCAGCGGGTAGTAGTAACCGGGGCCAATGGTTTTGTGGGGCGTGCCTTGTGTGCCGTCGCGGCAGCCCGTGGTTTTGTTGTATGCGGCATTTTCCGTGCCCCGAGCGATTTGCCCAGCGCCACAGAAGGCTTCATGGTTGGTAATATTGATGACCGGACCGACTGGCGGGATGCACTTGCAGGTTCTAAAGTTGTCATCCATCTTGCTGCTCGGGTGCATGTCATGGCTGATACGGTTGAAAATCCACTGGATGAATTTCGTCGCGTCAATGTGCAAGGCACCTTGAATCTGGCTCGGCAAGCCGCCGCAGCCGGCGTGCGGCGCTTTGTGTTTGTCAGTTCCATTAAGGTCAATGGTGAGGCCACAAAGTTAGGCGTGCCTTTTTCTACGGATGACATTCCCGCGCCACTGGACGCCTACGGCGTTTCCAAGATGGAGGCCGAACAGGGCTTGCACGAGATCGCCCTGCAAACAGGCATGGAAGTAGTCATCATCCGCCCGCCCTTGGTCTATGGACCGGGGGTCAAGGCTAACTTTGCAGCCATGATGCGCTGGCTGAAGCGCGGCGTGCCCTTGCCGCTGGGGGCCATTCATAACCAGCGCAGTCTGGTGGCCCTTGATAACCTGGTTGACCTGATCGTGACTTGCCTCACCCATCCCGCTGCGGCCAATCAAACCTTTCTGGTATCCGATGGCGAAGACGTTTCCACCACGGAACTGCTGCGCCGCATGGGTCAGGCCATGAATCGCCCGGCGCGCCTGATGCCTGTCCCGGCTGGCTTGCTGGAACAGGCCGCTGCGCTGGTCGGTAAGCGGGACATGGCCCAGCGCCTGTGCGGTTCGCTGCAGGTGGATATTCAGAAAACGCGCCAGTTGTTGGGCTGGAAACCACCCTTGACCCTTGACCAGGGATTGAAGAAAGCCGCAGAAGGTTTAGCCCCATGAAGCGAATGTTTGACCTTCTGCTTGCCCTGGCGGCGGCTGTCATCCTGGCCGTACCGGTGATGCTGGTGGCCATTTTTGTCCGCCTGACCTCCCCTGGCCCCGCCCTGTACTGGTCCGACCGGGTCGGGCGGCACAATAAAATTTTCAAGATGCCCAAGTTCCGCAGCATGCAGGTCGGCACCCCCGCTGTGGCCACGCACCTGCTGGCCGATGCCCGGTCGCACCTGACACCGATTGGCTCCTTCTTGCGCAAGAGCAGTCTGGACGAGTTGCCCCAGCTGTGGAGCATCCTGGTCGGCGACATGAGCTTTGTGGGCCCCCGGCCTGCGCTGTTCAACCAGCATGACCTGATTGAGTTGCGCACGCAGCAGGGTGTGCATGAACTGGTGCCGGGACTGACGGGTTGGGCGCAGGTCAATGGGCGTGACGAGCTGCCGATTCCGGACAAGGTCAAGCTCGATGTGGAATACCGGCAGCGGCAGTCACTGTGGTTTGATATTCGTATTTTGTGGCTCACGCTGGTGAAGGTACTGCGCCGGGATGGTGTTTCGCACTGAATGCGGGTTGCTCATTCTTGGGGTGTCTGCTGACGCGCGGTGCGGCCCTGGCAAGCTGAAGAAATTTATAACAACAACAGGTCAATGAGGATGAACGATGACGCAAGATAAAAGCAGGCCCCCCGGCCGGACTCGGTTGATTTCAGCCAATGCGGCCCGCCCGGAGGCCGGTTCAGATGCGTAGCCAGGTGCTCAACTGGCCGCGTGTGGCCAAGTTCCTGCTGGTCATGGCGTTTGATGCGGTCATGGCGGTGGTGGCCATGTGGATGGCGTTTTCGCTGCGGCTGGACATATTGCACCAGCCTTATGGCACGCAATGGATCGCTTACGGGCTGGCCCCTTTGCTGGCGATTCCGGTGTTCATCCGGTTCGGGTTGTACCGCGCCATTTTCAGGTACACCGGGCTGGCGGCTTTGGTTGCCACGGCGCAGGCGGTGGCGGTCTATGGGGTCGTGTTGTTTGCCTTGCTGCTGTGGAACCAGTGGCCGGGCATACCGCGCACCATTGGCTTGCTGCAGCCGCTGATCTTTCTGGTGCTGGTGGGCACCAGCCGCGCACTGGTGCGCTTTTGGCTGTCTGACGCGGGCAGGGTGGCCCGGCAGGTGGAAGGGCGCTTGCTGATTTACGGCGCGGGCAGCGCTGGCGTGCAGACGGCCACGGCCATCGGCATTACCGGCCAGTACAAGCTGGTGGGCTTTATAGATGACGACGCCGCCAAGGTTCGTCGCAGCATCAACGGTGCGCCGGTATTCGGTCCTGCCCAGATTCCGGACATCGTGACCAAACACCGGGTCACCGACATCTTGCTGGCCTTGCCCCGCGTCACCCGTGAACGCCGCAACAGCATTATTCAAAGCCTGCGCGGGCTGCCGGTGCATATTCGCACCTTGCCGGCCTGGGCCGATCTGGCCAGTGGCCGGGTCACGGTGCGTGATTTTCGTGAGCTTGATGTGGAAGATTTGCTGGGCCGCACCCCGGTGCCGCCGGATGCCGACTTGCTGGCGCGCGACCTGACCGGCCAGGTGGTGCTGGTCAGCGGTGCTGGCGGCAGCATTGGCAGCGAGTTGTGCCGCCAGATCGTGCTGCAGCGGCCGCGCCAGTTGCTGCTGGTGGAGCACAGTGAATTTGCGCTCTATGCCATTCACCAGGAGCTTGGGGCGCTGTGCGCGGCCGGGGCCCTGGCCACCGAGTTGGTGCCGCTGCTGGGCAGCGTGCGCAACTACCCGCGCATGTCGGCCCTGTTCAAGCGCTACCGTCCCGGCATGGTGTACCACGCCGCCGCTTACAAGCATGTGCCCATGGTCGAGGGCAATGCCGGGGAAGGCATTGCCAACAATGTGTTCGGCACGCTCAACATGGCGCGGGCCGCGCTGGAAAATTCGGTGGCGCGCTTCGTGCTGATTTCAACCGACAAGGCGGTTCGGCCCACCAACGTGATGGGCGCCAGCAAGCGCATGGCCGAGTTGGTGCTGCAGGCGCTGGCGGGCGACCGTGCCCCGGCCTTTTTTGACGGCGCTGCCGCTACTGCCGCTATTGACGCGCCTCAAGTCCACAACACCTGCTTCACCATGGTGCGGTTCGGCAATGTGCTCGACTCCAGCGGCAGCGTGGTGCCGCTGTTTCGCCGGCAACTGGCCGAAGGCGGCCCGCTGACGGTGACCCATGCGGAAGTGACGCGTTATTTCATGACCATTCCCGAGGCCGCGCAGCTGGTGCTGCAGGCGGGCGCCATGGCGGTGGGGGGGGATGTCTTTGTGCTTGACATGGGCGCGCCGGTCAAGATCATGGATCTGGCCCGCAAGGTGGTTGAACTGTCGGGCTTGACGGTGCGCGAGGACGGCGCGGACACGGGCGATATCGCGATCCAGGTCACCGGCCTGCGGCCAGGGGAAAAGCTCTATGAAGAACTGCTGATTGGCGACAACCCCGAGCGCACGGCCCATCCGCGCATCATGAAAGCCCATGAGCCCTGCCTGCCCTGGGTGGAACTGACCCCCGAATTGCAGGCGCTGGGCGCGGCGGCGCAGGCCGACGATGTGCCCGCCATCAAGGCCATGCTCAAGCGCCTGGTGCAGGGTTACCAGCCGAGTTGATGCTGCCATGAGCGCGAAGCGCTTTCCATGAGCCGCCCCTTCCCGATTCGTCATCGCGAACGAAGTGCGGCGATCCATCGTCGATGAAGCGCAGTCATGGATTGCCGCACTTCGTTCGCAATGACAGCGATAGATTGCGCCGGATCATGGTTCGTGTGCCGTTCTGCAACGGAACTGGTGGCTTACAACGGCGTAGTGTTCCTGATGGCTTGCCAGGCCAGAAAATCGGAACGCTTGAGCCGGTAACGCGCCACGCTGCCTTCATGCAGCTGCTGGAGCGCATCGTTGAGCAACTGGACGAAGGCGTTCTGGTCTGTGGCGGATGCAAATTCGGTCGCCAACCGCGCGATTGTTTCCCGGGACGGGGCATGGCGTCCCCTGACCACTGATTGCACGGCCTCGATCAGGGCCTCGCGATATCGGATTTTCAGTGGGTCAGGCTCGGCCATGGTTTGGGTGATGGCCAGGTAGCGCTGGCACGACCGTTCGTAAGCCCAGACGAACACGTCTTGCAGCAGCTCTGTCTCATTGAGTTCATAAACGCCCAAGGTGCCCTCCACATAAGCGCGCTCCGGTACGTCAATGAACGACAGAGGGCACAGGTTGTGCTTGATCAGTGGAATGTTGGCGCCTATGCGTGACACCCGTTTGTTCACATCCTCGAACGGCTGGAGAAAGGGCAGCTGCACCATCAGAAAAAAAGCTTGCTCGAAGGGGTCGGGAATCGCTTGGGCCTTTTGCAGCAGCAGGCGAAAGCAATCCTCCAGAATCTGGGGCATGGCCAGCGGGTGAAATACGGTCCCGGAAATCTCTACGGGTCGCCGGCGCAGGCGGCCACAGGCGGCCTCTTCGCGCATCAGGTTTTGTGACAGAACGGCGTGCAGGTTCTGGAACGTATAGGCGTCAAAGCCCACCTGCTCGATGTCTTCAATCAGCATTTCGATGGCCGCTTTGTGATTGAGGATCATCTGCGTTTCTTGCGCATCCTTGCCCTGGGCTACCTGACCGAATTCGATCAGGTTTTGCGTGTCCAGCCGGCTATAGGTGTTGCCCTCCAGGCGCGAAGACGCCCAAGACAGGTCCACCAGCAGGCGGTTCAGGATTTCACGGGCGTAAGTGCCGGCAGGTCGCTCGCCGATGGGCGTGCGGCCCATTTCGTAAAGTTGGGCACGTATCGGTTCAGGCAGGTAATACGTGACGCCGGGCTCATAGGCTTGAAGGAATTCGCGCTGGTAGCCCACCGGGCGACGGTGCATCAGCGGCAAACGGACGTATTCCCGAATGCATGCGCCGTCGGGTGAGAGCGGTACGTAGAGTCCGAGCTCTGGCGTGCCTGCGCCGGCCCCTCTGCCGGCGATGCTCTGCGGTGTCGGTTTGTAAATCAGCGCAACGCTTTCACCTTCGGTGATGATGCGGCCGTCCTGGAGCAAGCGCGCTAGCCGCCGTTGAAGTGTTCGCCGATTCAGAGACGTTGCCAAGCGCTGATTGAGGGCGTTTTCAAGCGTGGAAATCCCAATGCCATCGGGGTGTGCTGCAATGACCGATTCAATCACCTGGAGAGATTCCATTGGCGTGCTGCGAGGCATGGTGTTTCCTTTTACCAATCCAATTTGTCGTACATTTGTCTTGAATTTGTCGGGCTATATCTCAAGGGCGACAAAAGAGCGACACTATTTTGCCTCTAATATGTCACGCTTTAGGTGGAAAATGTCGTTCAATAATTTATTGAGGGCCACATCCTGACAAACTGTCGGGCCTGGCCTGGCCTGGCCCGGCTCAAGCACCTGGTGCAGGGCTACCAGCCTGGCTGATGCGGCCGCAAGGACTTTCAGGCGCATGCGGCACAATCCATCGTTATTTTTCCATCTGCAAGGCAAGCTGCAATGACAAAACCCACTTCCAACGCCGTCGATCACGACCTGTCCCACATTGGCCCGCGCGACAAGGCCGAAATCCTGGCGCAGGCGCTGCCTTACATTCGCCAGTTTCATGGCAAAACCATCGTCATCAAGTACGGCGGCAACGCCATGACCGACCCGGCGCTGCAGGCGGATTTTGCCGAAGATGTGGTGCTGCTGAAACTGGTGGGCATGAACCCGGTGGTGGTGCATGGCGGCGGTCCTCAGATTGAGGCGGCGCTCAACCGCCTGGGCAAGAAGGGCCGCTTCATTCAGGGCATGCGCGTGACCGACGACGAAACCATGGAAGTGGTGGAGTGGGTGCTGGCCGGGCAGGTGCAGCAAGACATCGTGGGCCTGATCAACCAGGCCGGCGGCAAGGCGGTGGGTCTGACCGGGCGCGACGGCGGCCTGATCCGCGCGCAAAAGCTCAAAATGAACGACCGTGACGACCCGGCCAAGGAGCATGACATCGGCTTTGTCGGCGAGATCGTCAGCATTGACCCCAGCGTGGTCAAGGCGCTGCAGGACGACGCCTTCATCCCCGTGATCAGCCCGATTGGCTATGGCGCGGACAACGAGAGCTACAACATCAACGCCGATGTGGTGGCGGGCAAGCTGGCAACCGTGCTCAAGGCCGAAAAACTGGTGCTGCTGACCAACATTCCGGGGGTGCTGAACAAGGCGGGCGAGTTGCTGACCGATCTGACGGCGCGCGAGATCGACGAGTTGTTTGCCGACGGCACGATTTCGGGCGGCATGCTGCCCAAGATAGAAGGCGCGCTCGATGCCGCCAAAAGCGGCGTCAATTCGGTCCACATCATTGACGGCCGGGTGCCGCACGCCATGCTGCTGGAGATTTTGACCGACCAGGCCTACGGGACGATGATTCGCTCGCATTAGGCGGGGGCCATCTGGGGAATTTTTTCGGGGGAACGTGGGCGAAAACCCGCGCCCGGGGCGTGAAAGGGCTGTGCGAGAATCATTTGCAACGATCTTCATTTTTTTGCAACAGTCCTCTTTCCTGTGTACACCCCTCTTATGTCCGACCTGGCGCCTGAACCCGAACTGAGCCTGCTTGCCCCGGCAACTTCTGCCGAACCGGCCGTGCGCAAGCGGCCCAAGCCGGGCGAGCGCCGGGTGCAGATTTTGCAGGCGCTGGCGTCCATGCTGGAGCAGCCGGGTGCAGAACGCATCACCACGTCGGCCCTGGCCGCCAGGCTTGAGGTGAGCGAGGCCGCGCTTTACCGTCATTTCGCCAGCAAGGCGCAGATGTTCGAAGGGCTGATCGATTTTGTCGAGCAAAGCGTGTTCACGCTGGTCAACCAGATCGCCGAGCGCGAACCTGACCCGTCAGGCCGCACCCGCAAGCTGGTGGCCATGGTGCTGCAGTTCGGCGAAAAAAACCCCGGCATGGCGCGTGTCATGGTGGGCGATGCGCTGGTGTTTGAAAACGAGCGCCTGCAGGCGCGCATGAACCAGTTCTTTGACAAGCTGGAGTCCAGCCTGAAGCAAAGCCTGCGCGATGGCGCCGCCGGTACGGCCACGCCCACGGTGGACGCGCAGGTCCGTGCGTCGGTGATCGTGGCTTTCATGGTGGGCCGTCTGCAGCGCTTTGCCCGCTCGGGCTTCAAGCGCCTGCCGACCGAGCACCTCGAGGCCAGTCTGGCCATGATTTTGTCTTGAGCCTGTCCCGGTGGTCAGCGGCACAAGCCTTTGTGTACTATAAAATTAATAGCTGGTAGCGCCCGTACTTATTGCGCTAAGGCCGTTTTGTATGCGTCTGAAAAAAAGGCGACCAGATGACGCCGGGCATTGACGGCCTGGGCGAGCAGCGCCAGGCGGTCGTCGCTTTCAAACTCTGACGTTCTAGACGTCCTGGCGCCAGTCCCGGACTGGCGCCAGACGGGTGATCAGTCCAAGGTGACGCCGGAGTCCTTGACGAGCTTGCCAAGTCGCACCGACTCCTTCTTGATCAATTCCCCGAATTGCGCCGGCGTGCCACCCACGACCGGTGTGCCCAGCGCTTCCCATTTCTTGCGGAATGCCGGCTCCTGGAAAATCGCGTTGAGCGTGCTGTTGAGCTTTTCGATGATGGCCGGCGGCGTGCCGGCGCGCACGGCAATGCCGTGCCAGCCCGTGAACTCGTAGCCGGGAATGCCGGCCTCCAGCATGGTCGGCACGTCGGGCAGCAAAGGGCTGCGTTGGGCCGATGTGACCGCGAGGGGCACCAGCTTGCCGGCCTGAACGTACTGCAGCGAGCTGCCCAGAATGTCGAACATCACGTTGACCTGGCCGCCCAGCATGTCGTTCAGGGCCGGTCCGGCGCCGCGGTAGGGAATGTGCGCCATCTTGATGTTCTGCTGGCTGTTGAACAGTTCGGCTGCCAGATGCTGCGGTGTGCCGTTGCCTGCCGAGGCATAGCTCAGGTTGGCGTTGGGTGCCTTGGCCGCCGCCACCAGTTCCTTGACGCTCTTGACGCCCAGCTTGGGGGTCACTTCGAGGATCAGCGGGAACGATGAAATCTGGATCACGGGTGCCAGGTCGGTCAGCGGATTGAAGTTCATGCTGCGGTACAGCGACGGATTGACCGCCATGGGGCCGCTGGCCGCCAGCAGCAGGGTGTAGCCGTCGGCGGGGGCTTGCTTGGCGACTTCGCCGCTGCCCAGGTTGCCGCCCGCGCCGGCCTTGTTTTCAATCACGATGGGAACACCCAGGCGGGTTTGCAGGCCGACCTGCAGCAGGCGCGCCATCAGGTCGGTGGGGCCGCCGGGTGGGTAGGGCACGATGAAGCGGATGGGCTTGCCGGGGTAGGCGTCCTGTGCCAGCGCAGGCAGGGCGGTCAGGCTGCCGAGGCCCAGGCCGAGCGTGGCCAGGCTTTTGATGAAGGTGGATCGTTTCAAGGTGTCTCCTTTTTGTGGTCGAGAATCAAATGGTGATCAGCTGGCGCCAAACTGTGCGCGGATCTGCTGCGCGGTGGCGAGCGGGCGTCCCAGGCAGGCGGCGGCCTGGGCGGCTTGCATCACCAGGGCTGCATTGTTGGGGGCGCGCTCGCCATTGAGCAGGCTCAGGTTGTTCTCAAAGCCCACGCGGACATGGCCGCCCATGGCGGCAGCCGCCATGACGCAGGCGTGTTCGGTGGCGCCAAAGGCGCAGACCGACCAGGGCTCGTCGCCGCTGTGGGCGTGCAAAAACGGCACGAGGTCGCGCGGGTCGGAGGTTTGCCCCGCGCTGTAGCGGCCCAGCACAAACAGCACGGACCAGCGGCCGTCAGGAATCACACCTTGCGCGCGCAGTTGCTGCCAGCGCTGCAGGTCTTTCACGTCGTACAAGATGACCTGTGTCATGACGCGCTCGCGCACCAGCCAGGCAAAAAAATCAGCCAGGCCGGCGTCGCCGATGGCGGGCTTGTCAATTTCGCGCAGACCGACGGATACGGCCTCCGGGCGCAGGGCGCGCACCATGGCCATCTGCGTGGGTGCTTCAAAGACGCCCGCGGCTTCGCTGGTGACCTGCAGCACCATGTCGTCGCCCACGGCGGCCCGGACCACGGCCAGCGCGTCGCGGTAGCCCGCCACGTCCAGGCTGTGGCGGCCGGCGCTGTCGCGGATGTGCAGGTGCAGCATGGCGGCGCCCGCCTCCATGCACTGGCGCGCCGTGGCGGCCAGGGTGGCGGGTGTGATGGGCAGGGCCGGGTGGTCTGCGGGCTGCTTGTAGGCGCCGTTGGGTGCCACGGTCAGGATCAGGGGAAGGGTGCTCATGGTGCGGTGGTGGCGGGGTTGGCGTCCAGGTCGTCGGTGTCAATCGGGGGGAGTTCGCTGGCCAGCAGCGCCAGCCCCTGCTGCAGCAGGTGGTTGTAGCGGGCCTGCTCGGCCTGCCGGCGTTCCTCGGGCCAGTCGTAAAAACCGGCGCCGGTCTTCATGCCCAGCCGGCCCGCCGCCACGCGCTCGCGCAGCACCTGTGCGGGTTCGGAGGCGTTGCTCAGCGTCGGATACATCGTGGCGGCAGCGGCGCAGTGCACGTCCAGTCCGGCGTGGTCGCGCTGAAGCACCGGGCCGGCGGCGAGGTAGCGAAAGCCAAAGCCGAATCGCACGGCGGCATCCACATCCTCGGGGGTGGCAATGCCTTCGTCGATCATCGCAAAGGCTTCGCGGGCCAGCGCATGCTGCAGGCGGTTGGCCAGAAAGCCGGGCTTGTCCTTGCGCACCAGCACCGGCACGCTGCCGCAGCCGCGCATGAAGGCGCACAGACGGTCGGCCTGCGCCGGGTCGGTGTCCGGGCCCCGCACCACCTCGACCAGCGGCACCAGGTGGGCCGGCATGAAAAAGTGCAGGCCCAGCATGCGCTGGCGCGACTCCAGCCCCTGCGCAATGGCGCTGATCGGAAAGCTGGAACTGTTGCTGGCGAGCACGGCGGTGGCCGGTGCATGTGTCACCAGCTGGGCAAACAGCTGCTGCTTCATGGCCAGGTTTTCCGGAATGCACTCGACCACCAGCGCCACGTCGTCCCACTGCACCGCCTCCAGGGTCGGTACGGCCGTCACGCGCTCGGCGCGCCGCGCCAGGCCCAGCGGTTCCAGGGCCTGGCGCACATGGGCTTGCAAGGGCGTGCGCCTGGACTCGTTCGGGTCGATCACGGTCACGCGGCAGCCGCCGCGCGCCAGCACCACGGCGACGTCAGCGCCCATGGTGCCGCCGCCTACAACGACGGCATGGGTGTTTTTGGGGAGGGCGGGTAGCAGCTTCAAAACAGTGTCTTTCATCAGGTTGGGTGCAGTCTAGGCGGCGAGGATTGCTTCGTCCAACCGTTTTTATGGATAAACTGATCGGCTATGCAGATCAATTGGTCCGTGCGCGAGCTCGATGTCTTTCTGGCCCTGGCGGGCACGCTCAGCTTTCGCCGGACCGCCGCGCAGGTCAACCTGTCGCAATCGGCGGTGTCCGGCGTCATCACGCGGCTCGAAGAAGCGCTTGCCGTGCGCCTGTTTGACCGCACCACCCGCAACGTGCAGCTGACCGTGGCCGGCCAGGTGTTTGCCGAGCAGGCGCTGCGGCTGCGCACCCAGACCGACGAGGCGGTGCGCGCGGTGCGCAACGTCGCCGAATTGCAGGTGGGCCACGTGAAGCTGGCCGCGCTGCCGTCGCTGGCCGCCACCGTGGTGCCTGCGGCCTGCGCCCGTTTCATTGCGCTCTACCCGGGCGTGCAGTTTCAGGTGTTTGACACGTTGTCGGGCCCGGCGTTCGAGCTGGTGCGGGCCGGCCAGGTCGACTTTGCGCTGACCGCCGCCAATCCGGCCTATGCCGACCTCGACTACACGCCGCTGGCCTCCGACCGCTTTGTCCTGCTGATCCCGCCTGGCCACGCGCTGGCCCGGGGGCATGGCCCGCTGCGCTGGATGGACGTGGCGGGGCTCACGCACATTTCCATGCCGCTGCCCGCCAGCGTGCGCCAGTACGCCGACGCCGCGCTGCTGCAGCACCGCCTGCGCTTTGCGCCTGCCTATGAAGTGGAGCACCTGGCGACCATTGCCGCGATGGTGGCCTGCGGGCTGGGGGTGGCCGCGCTGCCGGAACTGGCGGCGGCGGTCGCGCCCTTGCCGAACGTGGTGCGCCGACCGCTGGTGGAGCCTGACATGGCGCGCCCCATCGGCCTGGTGACGCGCCGCTATCGCAGCCTGTCGCCGGCTGCAGTTGCCCTGGTGGAGGTGCTGCGCGACGAGATGGCCCGGCTTTCGCCAACGGTAGGCAAAGACAAGGCGAATAAAGGGTAAACCCGTGGCCAACTTAGGCCGCAGTACCTAAAAATAAGTAGCCGCACGGCGCGCGGAAAACTTTAATTTCCTGCAAAATAGCACGGTCGTTCTATTATTTTCTGCAGAGCCATGTCCGCCAGCCCACTTTCCCTCAAAACTACTATCGCCGGAGCCACCGCGAAAGCCGCACGCACCGCGGTACCCGGTGCCGTGGCGTCAAAAAGTCAGCACAAAGGCCAGCAAACCAAGGCCGCCATTGTGGATGCGGCCCTCGGCCTGGCCACGCAGATTGGCCTGGAGGGCCTGAGCATCGGTGCGCTGGCCGAGGTCATGCACATGAGCAAGTCCGGCGTCTTTGCTCATTTTGGGTCGCGCGAGGAGCTGCAGATCTCGGTGATCCGCGAATACCACGGCCGCTTTGAGGAGGAAGTTTTTTTCCCCGCGCTGCAGCAGCCGCGCGGCCTGCCGCGCCTGCGCGCGCTGTTTCACAACTGGATGATGCGCACCTCGGTCGAAATCGATTCGGGCTGCCTCTACATCAGCGGCGCGGTTGAATTCGACGACCGGCCCGGCCCGGTGCGCGATGCGCTGGCGAGTTCCGTCCAGACCTGGCTGACTGCCTTGAACCGCGCCGTGGTGCAGGCCAAGGAGGCGGGTCATTTGCGCGCTGACACCGACGAGCACCAGATCGCTTTCGAGATCCACGGGCTGGTTCTGGCGCTGCATTACGAGGCCAGATTCCTGAAGAGGCCCGGCTCTATCGAGCGCGCCAACACGGCTTTTTCCAACATTCTGGGGCGTTGTGGCTGTGAGGGCGCCGTGGCGTCCCTGGCTTTGGCCCCTGCTTTTTCCTCGCCCCTTTCTTCCCCTCATCAGGAGTAACCATGCCCATCTACAACCCCCCCCTGCGCGACATGCAATTCGTCATGCACGAGGTGCTCAAGGTCACCGACGAGTTCAAGGTCCTGCCCAAGTACGCTGACATGGACGCGGACACCATCAACGCCGTGCTGGAGGAAGGCGGCAAGTTCGCGTCCGAAGTGACGTTTCCGCTCAATATCAGCGGCGACGAGGAGGGCTGCACGCTCGACAAGACCACCCATGAAGTGACACCGCCCAAAGGCTTCAAGGAAGCCTATGCCAAGTATGTGGAAGGCGGTTGGGCGGCACTCTCGTGCGACCCCGAGTACGGCGGCCAGGGCCTGCCTTTCCTGGTCAACCAGTGTTTCTACGAGATGTTGAACTCGGCCAACCAGGCCTGGACCATGTACCCCGGCCTGTCACACGGCGCCTACGAGGCGCTGCATGCGCACGGCACCGATGCGCAGAAAAAGCTCTACCTGCCCAAATTGGTCAGCGGTGAGTGGACCGGCACCATGTGCCTGACCGAGCCGCACTGCGGCACCGACCTGGGAATGCTGCGCACCAGGGCCGAACCGCAGGCCGACGGCAGCTACAAGCTGACCGGCAACAAGATTTTCATCAGTGCCGGCGAGCACGACATGACGTCCAATATCCTGCACCTGGTGCTGGCCCGCCTGCCGGATGCGCCGCAGGGCAGCAAGGGCATCAGCCTGTTCCTGGTGCCGAAATTCAACGTTGGTGAAGACGGCGCCATCGGCTCGCGCAACGGCATTTACTGCGGCGGGCTGGAGCACAAGATGGGCATCCACGGCAACGCCACCGCGCAAATCGTGCTGGAGGATGCTGTCGGCACCATGGTTGGCGCGCCCAACAAGGGCCTGGCCGCGATGTTCGTGATGATGAACGCCGCCCGCCTGGGCGTGGGCAACCAGTCGCTCGGCCTGACCGAAGTGGCCTACCAGAATGCGCTGGCCTATGCCAAGGACCGCATCCAGATGCGTTCGCTGTCGGGCACCAAGGCCAAGGACAAACCGGCCGACCCGATCATCGTGCACCCGGACGTGCGCAAGATGCTGCTGACGGCCAAGGCCTATGCCGAAGGCGGCCGCGCCATGGCCATTTACTGCACGCTGCTGCTGGACAAGGAACTGCACCACCCGGACGAAAAAGTGCGCAAGGAGTCGGGTGAAATCGTCGCGCTGCTCACGCCCATCGTCAAGGCCTTCCTGACCGACAACGGTCACATTGCCACTAACGCCTGCATGCAGGTGTTTGGCGGTCACGGCTACGTCAAGGAATGGGGCATGGAGCAGCTGGTGCGCGACAACCGCATCAACATGATTTACGAAGGCACCAACACCATCCAGTCGCTGGACCTGCTGGGCCGCAAGGTGCTGGGCAACAACGGCGCCACGCTCAAGAAATTTGGCAAGCTGGTTGGCGCGCTCATTGCTGAGGAAGGTGTCAACGAAAAGATGGCCGAGTTCATCAACCCGCTGGCCATCCTGGCCGAGCAGATGACCAAGTTCACCACCGAGATCGGCTTCAAGGGAATGCAAAACCCCGATGAAGTGGGCGCCGCCGCAGTGGACTACCTGCGCGTGGCCGGCCACCTGGTCTTCAGCTATTTCTGGGCGCGCATGGCGCAGGTGGCGTTGCGCGAGATTGCCGCTGGCAACGCCGACCCCTTCTACCTGGCCAAGGTGCAGACCGCACGCTTTTATTTCGCCAAGCTGCTGCCTGAAACCGCCACGCTGATGCGCACCGCACGCAGCGGCAGCCGCTCGCTGATGGATACCGACGCGGCATTGGCCTGATTTATTAACGTTTTAATGCTGGAGCGCATATGTACCGTGCATTAGTAGCTATTGTTTTAGGAGTTGTTTCATGGTCCGCCATGGCCCAGGGCACGCCGGTGGGCTTGTGGCGCAGTTTTGATGACAAGACTGGCGAAGCCAAGGCCGAGGTCCGTCTTGCAGAGACGGCGGGGGTTTTGATCGGAAAAATTGAAAAGCGACTGCTCAAGACTGGCAAGCTAGAGGATGTCTGCACCGAATGCAGCGATGACCGCAAGGGCCAGCCGCTGCTCGGCCTGGAAATCATCCGGGGCGCCAAAAAGGCCGAAGGCCGCGAGGTGTGGGAGGGCGGCAAAATCCTGGATCCCGAGAATGGCCGCAACTACACGCTGAAGATGACGCCGGTCGAAGACGGGAAAAAGCTGGACGTCCGGGGCTCGTTCGGGCCCTTCGGCCGCACCCAGACCTGGGTGAGGATCCAGTAACACCCCCGCCTGCGGCTCACTGCGTGTAGCCGAATCCCCCCCCTTCCAGGGGTGACACCTGTGGCACGGCAAAGCCGCATCCACGCTGTCACTTGCTTCGGCGGGAAGCTGGATTTCCAAGACGCGCAACGAAACAAGATAAGCAATCGACAAGGAACGAAAAAATGTCCCGATTTCAGGTTAAAAAAGTCGCCGTTCTGGGCGCGGGCGTGATGGGCGCGCAAATCGCCGCCCATCTGGTCAATTGCCGGGTGCCGGTGGTGCTGTTCGATTTGCCGGCCAAGGAGGGCCCGAAGAACGGCATCGTCAGCCGGGCCATCGAGGGCCTGAAGAAGCTCAAGCCTGCGCCGCTCGGCGTGGTGGAAGACGCAGCGCTGATCCAGCAGGCGAATTACGAAGAGCACATGGATGTTCTGAAGGAGTGCGACCTGATCATTGAGGCGATTGCCGAGCGCATGGACTGGAAGACCGACCTGTACCACAAGATCGCGCCCTTCGTGTCTGAAGGCGCCATCGTCGCCAGCAACACCTCGGGCCTGTCGATCACCACGCTCAGCGAAGCGCTGCCCGATTCCCTCAAGCCGCGTTTTTGCGGCATCCACTTCTTCAACCCGCCGCGCTACATGGCGCTGGTCGAGCTGATCAACACGCCCACGACGCAAGCCGCCGTGCTCGACGACCTGGAAGCCTTCGTGACGACCGCGCTCGGCAAGGGCGTGATCCGCGCCCACGACACGCCCAACTTCATTGCCAACCGCGTCGGCATCGCCGGCATGCTGGCCACCATCCATGAAGCCGATGCCTTTGGCCTGAGCTACGACGTGGTCGATGACCTGACCGGCAAGAAGCTGGGCCGCGCCAGCTCGGGCACTTTCCGCACCGCCGACGTCGTCGGGCTGGACACGATGGCGCATGTCATCAAGACGCTGCAGGACAACCTCGGTGAAGGAAAAATTGCCGACCCGTTCGCGGGCATGTATGGCACGCCGCCCGTGCTGGCCAAACTGCTGGAGGCCAAGAGCCTGGGCCAGAAGACCGGTGCCGGTTTCTACAAGAAGGTCGGCCGCGACATCCTGCGGCTGGACCCCGAAAGCATGGAATACGTGGCGGGCGGCGCCAAGGCCGACGACGTGGTCGGCCGCATGCTGAAAAAACCCGCTGGCGAGCGCCTGCGCCTGCTGCGCCATGCCGAAGGCGCCGAGCCGCGCTTTTTGTGGGCCGTGCTGCGCGACCAGTTCCACTATGCCGCTGTGCACCTCGCCAGCATCGCCGAAACCGCGCGCGACATCGACTTCGCGATGCGCTGGGGCTTTGGTGCCAAACAGGGGCCGTTCGAGCTGTGGCAGGAAGCCGGCTGGCTGCAGGTGGCGAACTGGATCAAGGAAGACATTGACGCCGGCAAGGCGCTGAGCATCGCGCCGCTGCCCGACTGGGTGTTCAACGGCCCGGTCGCCGACGCCGGCGGCGTGCACACGCCCGAAGGCTCGTGGAGCGCATCAGCCCAGAAATTCATTGCGCGCCGCAAGTTGCCCGTGTATGAACGCCAGCATTTTCCCGAGGACGTGCTGGGTTCCAACGCGCTGGCTTTTGAAACTGCCGGCACGACGCTGCACGAGGACGATGCGATTCGCCTCTGGACGCTGGACGGCGCGAGCGGTGAGCCCGGCGACGTGCTGATCGCCAGCATCAAGACCAAGATGCACGCGATCAGCCCCGACGTGGCCGAAGGCCTGGCGCTGGGCGTGGACCTGGCCGAGAAAAGCTACAAGGGCCTGGTGATCTGGTCGGGCCACGAGATGTTTTCGGCCGGGGCCGATTTGCAGTCCATGCTGCCGGCCTTCATGATGGGCGGGGCCTCGATGATCGACGGTGTCGAGGCCGAACTGCAGGCCGTGATGCTCAAGCTGCGCTATGCTGCCGTCCCGGTGGTGTCCGCCATTCGCGGCCTGGCGCTGGGCGGTGGCTGCGAGATGGCGGTGTATTCGGCCAAGCGCGTGGCTGCCATGGAAAGCTACATCGGCCTGGTGGAAGTCGGCGTGGGCCTGGTGCCGGGCGCCGGCGGCCTGGCCTACATTGCACGCCGTGCCGCTGAGAACGCGGCCAGGTCGAGCAACAAGGATGTCTTGCCCTTCCTGACGGCGGGCTTCACCGCCGCCGCCATGGCCACCGTGGGCACCAGCGCGCTGGAAAGCCGCAAGCTCGGCTACCTGCTGGACAGCGATGTCATCGTGTCGAACAAGGACGAGCTGCTGTTCGTCGCGCTCAACGAGGCGCGCGCGCTCCACACCTCGGGCTACCGCCCGCCGCACAAGCGGTTGTTCCCCGTGGCGGGCCGGAGCGGCATCGCGACCATCAAGGGCCAGCTGGTCAACATGCGCGACGGCGGCTTCATCAGCGCGCACGACTTCCACATTGCCAGCCTGATTGCCAATGTGGTCTGCGGCGGCGACGTCGATGCCGGCACGCTGGTCACCGAGGAATACCTGATGGCGCTGGAGCGCAAGGCGTTCTGTTCGTTGCTGGAGCACCCCAAGACGCAGGAACGCATCATGGGCATGATGAGCACGGGCAAGCCTGTCCGCAACTGACGTGGCTGAAATCAATACCGTCAATCATCCGCCTAACCGGCTGGAGCGCCAGCTGGACCGGCTGGTCGATGTGCCCGCATTTGCGCGCACCTGGTACCAGGGCGTGGTGTTGCGCCGGGCCGTTCCTTTCACCGGTACGGCCGGGCTGGACTTTCTGCATATGGGCCGGGGGCAGGTGCAAATCGGCCTGAAGAACGAGAAGAAAGTCCAGAACCACATCGGCGGCATCCATGCGTCGGCCATGAACCTGCTGGCCGAAACTGCCACCGGCATGGTGGTCGGCATGAATGTGCGCGACGACTGCATTCCGCTGGCCAAGGAACTCAGGATGGTCTTCAGGAAGCGCGCCACCGGGGCGATGCGCGCCGTGGCCGTCCTGACGCCCGCGCAGCAGGCCCTGATGCAGGCCAGCGACAAGGGCGAAGTCAATGTGCAAGTCACCGTGACCGACGAGGCGGGCGTCGAGCCCGTCGAATGCCAATTTACATGGGCCTGGATTCCGTCCAGCCCCCGACAAAGCTAAAGAATCAAAGGAATCTCAATCATGGCCAAACAAGTCCAGGAAGCCTACATCGTTGCCGCCACGCGCACGCCCATCGGGCGCTCGCACCGGGGATTTTTCCGCAACACCCGGCCTGATGAACTGCTGGTCAATGTCCTGCGCTCTGCGCTGGCTCAGGTGCCAACGCTGGACCCGAAGTCCATCGAAGACATCATCTGCGGCTGCGCCATTCCCGAGGGACCGCAGGGCCTGAACATCGCCCGCATCGGCGCGGTGCTGGCCGGCCTGCCGACCAGCGTGGGCGGCATCACCGTCAACCGCTTTTGCGCCTCCGGCCTGTCGGCGATCCAGATGGCGGCTGACCGTATCCGCGTAGGCGAGGCCGATGTGATGTTTGCCGCTGGTGTCGAGAGCATGAGCATGGTGCCGATGTCGGGCAATTCGCCCTCGCTGTCGCCCGCCATGTTCGCCAACGACGAGAACGTCGGCATTGCCTACGGCATGGGCCTGACCGCCGAGAAGGTCGCACAGCAGTGGAAGATCTCGCGGGCGGCTCAGGACCAGTTCGCGTATGAATCGCACATGAAGGCGCTGAAAGCCCAGCAGGCGGGCGAATTCAGCGCCGAGATCACGCCGGTCGAAGTCACCGACCGCACGGCCAACCTGGAAACCGGCGAAGTCATTGCCACCACCCGCACAGTGAGCCTGGACGAGGGCGCACGCCCCGACACCACGCTCGAAGGCCTGGCCAGGCTGAAAACGCCGTTTGCCGCGCGCGGCTCGGTCACGGCCGGCAACAGCTCGCAGACCTCCGACGGCGCGGGTGCCTTGATTCTGGCCAGCGAAAAAGCGGTCAAGGAATTTGGCCTCAAGCCGCTGGCCCGTTTTGTCAGCTACGCCGCGAAGGGCGTGCCGCCCGAAATCATGGGCATCGGCCCGATCGAGGCGATCCCGGCCGCGCTGCGCTATGCGGGCTTGACGCAAAACGACATTGACTGGTTCGAGCTGAACGAGGCGTTTGCCGCGCAGTCGCTGGCGGTCATCAACACGCTGGGCCTGGACCCGGCCAAGGTCAACCCGATGGGCGGCGCGATTGCATTGGGCCACCCGCTGGGCGCCACCGGCGCGATTCGGGCCGCCACGGTGATCCATGCGCTGCACCGCCATCAGCTGAAATACGGCATGGTGACCATGTGCGTCGGCATGGGCCAGGGGGCCGCCGGCATCTTCGAGCGGGTCTGAACCGCGCAGGCCTGAACCATCGGGACAGGCCCGCCTGTCCCTTATCCTTTATCCTCTAGCGCTATGACTACCACCCACCAGACCCCCGCAGAGATTCTTGTTCACGTTGACGCCGGCGTGATGACCCTCACGCTAAACCGCGTCGACAAGAAAAATTCCATCACCGCCGCCATGTACGGCGTTCTGGCCGATGCGCTGGAGTCCGCCAACCACGACGCCGCGGTGCGCGTGGTGGTGATTCAGGGCCATGAAAGCATTTTTTCGGCTGGCAATGACATTGGCGACTTTCTGAAAAATCCGCCCGCCACGCAGGATTCGCCGGTGTTCCGCTTCTTGCGCGGCATCAGCAGCTTTCCCAAGCCCATCGTGGCGTCGGTTTGTGGCCCGGCGGTGGGCATTGGCACCACCATGCTGCTGCATTGCGACCTGGTCTATGCGGGCGACAACGCGGCGTTTTCCATGCCCTTCGTCAACTTGGGTCTGTGCCCGGAAGCGGCGTCCAGTTTTCTGGTGCCGCAGTTGATGGGCTATCCGCGTGCCGCCGAAGCGCTGCTGCTGGGCGAACCCTTCTCGGCTGAAACGGCACTAGAAGTAGGGCTGATCAACCGCATCGTGCCGCCGACCGAGGCCAATGCGCTGGCCCAAAGGCAAGCGCTCAAGCTGGTCGCCAAACCACTGAGTTCCTTGCTGGAGACCAAACGCCTGTTGAAAAAGGGAAATGCAGGCATGGTGGCCGAACGCATGGCTGAGGAGGGCGCTAGCTTTGGACGCATGCTGCAGGAGCCGGCAGCGCGCGAGGCGTTCGGCGCTTTCATGGAAAAGCGCAAGCCCGATTTTTCCAAGGCTTGAAGCCGCAATAGCCCTCTCAGGCGCTACAGGGTGCTGACCGGTCTGCACGCATTAGTTGTCGGCAACAAAATACGCGGAAATGTCTTGCAGGTCAGCCATGCCAAGTGTGCCTGCTGCGTAGCGAAGGCGCAAAAAGCCCAGCAGATAGTTGAAGCGTGACAGGGCCAGGTCACGCCTGGCCTCATACAGTTGTTGCTGGGCATTGAGCACGTCAAGATGGGTGCGCTGGCCGCCCTTGACGCTTTTCTGCGTTGCATCGACCAGTAAAAGGGCGGAGTTCAGGAATTGCTCGGTGGCGCCGATTCGCGACACGCTGCTCAGGGTGAGGTTGTATTGTTTGCGCAACTCAACCAGTACCTCGCTCGTCTTGGCATCAAGATCCGCCAGTGTTTTTTCGTGATTCGACACCGCCTGACGGGTGGCCGCGCTGACAGAACCACCGGCATACAGGGGAATAGTCAACTGGACGCCTATGCTGCGAATGTTGGCGTCCTGGTTGAAGGTGGTAATGGTGTCCGAACTATTTTTGCTGGCGCTGGCGATCAGGTCCAGACGCGGTGCATGGCCGGCCTGATTCTTGTTGACTTCCTCACGGGCCGCCTGGACGACGTAGCGCTGGGCAATGATTTCCGGGTTGTTCGCCAGCGCCTTCTCCTTCCATTCTTCGAAGTGCGCTGGCTGCATGGGTCTGGTCCGAAATTTATCCGACAAGAAATCCAGTGTAGTGATCTCCTGACCCACCATGGCTTCCAGTGCACTGCGTGCATTGGCGATGTTGTCACGCGCCTCGATGACCTGGGCCAGCGACATGTCGAATTTTGCCTGGGTTTCCAGTACGTCGGTCTTGGTGCCTTCACCGCTCTGGAGCATGCGCTTAACCGACAGGCGCTGCTCGGCATAGGCGTCACGCTGCGCGATTGCCTGGGCCAACTGGTCTTGCGCATATTGAGCGCTGACGTAAAGGCTGACCAGGCGCACGATCAGGTCCTGGCGGCGCACTGAAAACTGCGCATCGCTGGCATTTGTCTGCGCGATGCCCTGACGGTAGCGGGCCATACCCTCCAGATGAAGCAGCGGTTGGCGCAACTGGATCGACGCCGCACGGCTGGTGTAGTTGCGATGATCCGTTCTGTCACCCAGCACGGATGTCGTGGTGATGTCAGCCTGGTTCTTGTTCGTAGAATAATTTGCGGACAGGCTGGGCAATAGATGTGCGCGCCCCAGGACTTTGTATTCCTGGCCGGCAGCGTTCTCATGCAGCGCAGCACGGTACGCGGGGTCATTTGCCAGCGCCGCTTCATAGGCCTGCAGCAATCCAAGGGCTTCGGCGTCATGGGCGTGACCCAGTGCGGCCACACACAGCGTGGCTGTCAGCAAACGGCGAATCGGCAGCGTTGTCATGCTTATTCTTCTGTCATGGACATTTTGAGATGGTCGAGCATCGGCTTGATCAGGTAATTTATCATGGTGCGCTCACCGGTTTTGATGAACAGTTCCACCGGCATGCCAGGCCGAATCTGAAGGTTTGAAATCAGCTTCATTCCCTCCGGCGCCACCTTGGCCTTCAGCGTGTAGTAGGGTTGCCCGCTTTTTTCATCGACCAGCCGATCAGCCGACACCTGTGTCACGATGCCGGGAATATGCGGTGTCTGGTTCTGGTTGAAAGCCGAAAATATCAGCTCCACCCTGAGGTTGGGGTGAACCTTGTCGATCAAATGGACCGGCAACTGACCGTCAACAATCAAGGGGTCATCGCTTGGCACGATGTCCATCATTCGAAACCCCGGTGCGATCACCCCACCATGGGTAAAAACGTTCATGGCCACCACGGTCCCATCCACCGGAGATTTCACCAGCACGTTGCCCAGATCGTAGTCAAGTCCGGTCAGGCGGTTGGCCAGGCCATCGGCTTCTTTCTGGGTTTCGGACAATTGCGCGCGAACCTCCTTCTGGTATTCCTGTTGCCGTTGGAGACGGCGCAGCCTGAATTCCGAGATCTGCCGTTGGCCCCGGCCTATGTTGCTGATATCTTCAGATATGGCCGTGCTCAATTGTGCATAAGTCCGCTCCAGTTCCAGCAAGCGATTGCGTGCGACATAACCTTCTCTGGCCAAATCCCGCATGCCATCGAGTTGTTCCTTCAGGAACTGAAGCTGCAGTTTTTTGCCATCGCGGGATTCCTCCAGGCCCTGGTTTTGCAGTATCAGCCCCGCGATGTTTTCGTCAAGGGCGGATAGCTCGCTTTGTATGGCGGACTGCCGCGCGCTGAACAATTGCTGCTGCATGCGGATGTTGTTGGCAACGCGCGGGTCATCCTTGACGCCTTCAAGCTCTGGCGGAAAAACAAGTGTTTTTTTTCCGTCCCGTTCAGCTATCAGCCGCGCCTCGGTCGTGCGGGCACTGAAGTACTGGACGCGGGCGATTTCCGCGTTGACGGTGGCCTGTACCGCATTCATGCGAACCAAGACGTCACCGGCTTTCACCACATCGCCTTCCTTGACCTGAATCGCCTCCACCGTGCCACCCGTCAGGTGTTGAATGGCTTTTTTGTTGGTGGCGACGGTGACCGTTCCGCTGAGCGGAACACCCTTGTCCAGAGGCGCAATCGACGCCCACACCAGGAAGCCCCCCACACCTGCGATGACGATCCACCAGCCCAGGCGGGTATGGGATCCGGAATCGGTATTCACCTCCAGCGAGGTCGCGTCAGAGGACATGACATGGGTCGCAGTCTTTTTGTTGCCGAATAGACGTTTCATGGTGTGCTCCCTGTTTAGGTTTGTGTTTGGCTCGTCACTTGCCCACGCCAACTTCTGCGCGCTCTTTCGTGCCCGCGGCGGCACGCGTTGCCGCAGGTTTTGCCGGTTTCGCCTGCGTTTGAGCGGCGGTGGTCAGATCTGTCAATACCTTGGCTGTAGGACCAAACATGGCTGCCTCCCCGTTCTGCAACAGCAGCAATTTGTTGGTCACCCCAATGGCGCTGCTGCGGTGGGTGATCAGCACCACTGTTTTGCCGCGCTGGCGAAAATCGACGATAGCCGCCACGAGGGCCTGCTCGCCTACCTCGTCAAGGTTCGAGTTGGGCTCATCCAGGACCAGCAGCGAGGGGTCGTCGTACATGGCTCTTGCCAAGCCGATGCGCTGCTTCTGACCGCCCGACAAACCGGCACCACCGTCGCCAAGCGGCGTGTCATAACCCCGTGGGAACTGCAAAATCATTTCATGAACCCCGGCGCGCTTGGCGGCCAACACTACTTTCTCCGAGTCAACCTCACCAAACCGGGCGATGTTTTCGCTCACGGTTCCGGCAAACAATTCAATGTCCTGTGGCAGGTAGCCAATATGGGGTCCCAGCTCGTCCTTGTTCCACTGATACACGTCCGCCCCATCAAGTCGAACCGTGCCCGCCGCGACAGGCCAAACACCCACCAACAGGCGCGCCAGGGACGATTTCCCCGCGCCGCTTGGACCAATGACGCCCAGTACATCGCCAGGCACAATCGTAAAACTCAGATTCTTGATGGTCGCAATGCCAGAACCGGGAGGCCCAGCTGTCACGGCTTCTACGGAAATTTTCCCTCGGGGTTTGGGCAGTGACATCCCCGCATGGCGTGGCGGGTTCGCCGTTAGAAGCTCATTCAGGCGCCTGTAAGCGCTGCGGGCATTGCTCCATGTTTTCCAGACTCCAATCAGCTGCTCCACCGGGCTCAAGGTTCTGCCCATCAGGATGGAAGACACGACCATCATCCCGCCGCTGATCTTTCCATCCAGTACAAGCAGCGCACCAAAACCCAGTACGAGGGACTGAAGGGACACCCGCATAAACTTTGTGCAAGCACTTATGATTCCGCTCTTTTCGCTCGCTTCAGCCTGCAATTGCAAAAAGCGGCCGTGCAACTTGAACCATCGCGACATCAGGTTCGGCAACATGCCCATGGCTTCTATCACCTCTGCATTTCGCAGGTTGTTAGTCGCCAGGTTGCCCGCCGCAATCGCCATGCTGTTGGCCTCTGCCAAGGGTTTTTTTGACACCACTTCATTCACATAGGCCAAGACAATCAGCACCAGGGTGCCGCACAGGGCAAACACCCCCAAGGACGAATTGAACAGAAAAATGACGGCCAGGTACACGGGGAACCACGGCGCATCAAAAAAAGCGAACAAGGCGTTGCCGGTTAGAAACTGGCGAATGGTGGTCAAGTCCTGCAAGGCCTGCCCGGCATTGCCGCCAGCCTTTTTCAGGTTTTGCTCAAAGGCCGCCGTATAGATTCGCTTGTTCATCTTCATGTCCAGCTGGGCCCCAACGCGGATCAGGACAAAGCTGCGCACAAACTCCAGGGCGCTCATGAAGAGGTAGGCGCCCAGCACCATCAAGGTCAGCATCAGCAAAGTCGTTTCGTTGCGGCTGGCAAGCACCCGGTCGTACACCTGCAGCATGTAGAGCGAGGGCACCAGCAGCATCAGGTTGATGATGGCGCTGAAGACGCCGACCGTCCTGAATGCGCCACTGAAGCCCGCGAGCACCTGGGAAATTTCGTTCCTGGATCGATCATTTTTTTGCTTCATGGCCTTAGCCTCCCTTCGTGAATCCATCAGTCGTGCCCGGCCCGGTGGTGAAACGGTATCTCGGTCCGGCGCCCCTTACCTTCGCCGCAGCCGCAGGGGATACTCCTGCCGCGGCGATGGTATGGGCGCCCGCCTAGAGGAAGATATCGGTCGCCGCAGGGGTCTGATGCCCGACCAGGGCCACCTGGAAGTCGGCGCCCAGATTGGCATTCACATTGCCCTCAATCACGGTGTACTCCTGGCCGCCAA
>Ga0123337_10001327_pt1 | contig 32490 bp, 21 predicted proteins | sample frozenSSSSmetaG_FD_89792 | JGI IMG/M metagenome (GOLD analysis project Ga0123337, IMG submission 89792) | Glacier valley bacterial and archeal communities from Borup Fiord, Nunavut, Canada, to study Microbial Dark Matter (Phase II) -... | ecosystem: Environmental > Aquatic > Freshwater > Ice >...
TCCTACCTCCTACCTCCTACCTCGAACCCCCTACTTGTTAATTTCTGTTAAACCCTGCTCTGTTTCTGCCTCAAATAACAATAATTTCACTAATTTCGACGGCAATATTCTTGATCTTGAATCTATGGACTATAATAAAATCAATAATTTATTTGGCTGGCTAAGTTTTTTAATAGCCCTGGTTGTCTATACCCTGACCCTTGAACCCACAACAAGTTTCTGGGATTCAGGTGAATTCATCGCATCGGCATATAAACTTCAGGTTGTACATCAACCAGGCGCTCCCCTATTTTTGATGCTTGGAAAGGTGTTTTCACTAATTGCAGGAAGTGATACAAGCAGAGTAGCTTTCTGGATAAATATGTGCTCTGCATTAGCCAGCGCAGCCACTATACTCTTCCTGTTCTGGACTATAACTGCTTTAGCAAAAAAAGTCATTCATGAAAAAGGCAGGGAACTTTCAAATTGGGGAATGATCAGTATTATGGGCTCAGGTTTAGTTGGTGCTCTTGCCTATACCTTCTCTGATTCCTTCTGGTTTTCGGCAGTTGAAGCAGAAGTATACGCCCTGTCTTCACTATGTACTGCAGTGGTTTTCTGGGCGATTTTAAAATGGGATCAGCATGCTGAAGAGCCGGATTCAGACCGATGGCTCATCTTTATCGCCTACATCATGGGGCTTTCAATCGGTGTGCACTTATTAAACCTATTGGCCATTCCTGCTATCGCACTGGTCTATTATTTCCGAAGATCTAAAGCACCAACTTCTTCAGGTACTTTGATTGCCTTGCTTGCTGGAATGTTTATTCTGGCCTTCATCCAATATGGAATCGTCCAATATATCATCAAATTCGCAGCCTATTCAGACCTGTTCTTTGTCAATACCCTTGGACTTGGATTTGGTTCAGGAGTCGCATTTTTCGGTCTTCTGATTATTATAACTCTGACATCAGGAATACTTTACAGCATCAATGGCAATAAACTTAACCTGATGCTTGCAGTGGGTGCCTTTGTTGTTTTAATGACACTGGGCGGCGGGATTTCAGGTCTTGTGGTCGCAGCAATACTGCTTGCCGGACTTGAGTATATTCTGAAAATCCGAGATAAAAGGCGGGTATTAAATTTAGCACTTATCTCAGTGGTCTTCATCATTTTTGGATACGGTTCATTTGCCATGATCGTTATCAGGGCGAAAGCCGATCCTACCCTGAATAATAGTGACGCTTCAAATGCTTTCTCATTGTTGAGTTATGTGAACAGGGAACAATATGGTGACCGACCATTATTATATGGTCAATATTTTGATTCCAAACCTATTGACAGTAAACATGGTGACATTATTTATCGTAAGGGCAAGGAGAAATATGAAAATGCAGGTCAGAAATATGAGCGTGTTTACGACCGGAATACCATACTTCCAAGGATGTACAGTGATGATCCTCAACATGTAGGATTCTACCGCGACTGGATGGGAATGGCAGAAGATCAATCACCAACATTTATCAATAATCTGGGCTTCCTGATCAGTTATCAAACCAGTTTCATGTATACCCGCTATTTCGCCTGGAACTTTGTTGGAAGACAGAATGACGAGCAGGGACATGGGGATTATACCCGTGGCAATTGGTTATCAGGAATAAAATTCATCGATAATATGCTGTTGGGCGGGCAGTATGAACTTCCTAAAAGTCAGCTTGAAAACAATGCCTACAATAGATTCTACTTTCTTCCTTTCATCCTCGGAATTATTGGCGCATTATGGCATTTTAAGCGGAATCAAAAAGATGCCGGAATAGTGGGATTGTTATTCTTTTTCACCGGACTGGCGATTGTTCTGTACCTAAATCAAAATCCACTTCAACCACGGGAAAGGGATTATGCCTATACCGGTTCATTCTATGCCTTTGCGATCTGGATCGGCCTGGGAGTAGCCGGAATTGCAGATTTTTTCAAATCGAGATTTAAAGCCCCCACAGCTGCTTTACTTGCAACTATGATCGGATTACTTGCCGCCCCGGTTCTAATGGCAAAAGAAGGCTGGAATGACCATGACCGTTCCTCTAAATTCACTGCCCGTGATATGGCAGCCAACTACCTTGAATCATGTGCACCAAACGCGATATTATTTACCTATGGCGATAATGATACTTACCCGTTATGGTATGTGCAGGAAGTTGAAAATATAAGGCCGGATGTCAGAGTAGTAAATTTAAGTTTATTGGGTACCGACTGGTATATACGGCAGATGAAGAAGAAAGTGAATCAGGCTGATGCATTACCAATCACTATGCCTGACGAAAAATTCGTTCAGGGAGTCCGCGATGTAATGGGTTATCAGGATTATAATACAGCAGGCTCAGTCGAGTTAAAGGATATATTTGACATTATGACCTCGGATAATGATGCCGACAAGGCAAGCTATCAGGATGGTTCAAAAGAAAACTTCCTTCCAACTAAAAACTTCAAGATCAGCATTGATCCAAACAATATTATAGCCACCAAAACTTTACCAGAAAGTAAAAGAGACCTGATTATACCTGCCATGGAATGGAAGTATAATAAGAATTATGTGACAAAAACGGAGCTTGCGATGATCGATGTTCTTGCTCATAACAATTGGAAGCGCCCGGTCTATTTTGCAATTACCGTACCCGACGATAATTATATCGGTTTAGGAGACTTCCTTTACAATGAAGGCTTTGCATATCGTTTGTTGCCGCTGAAAAAAGCACAGGTTGATTCAGCTGCTGAAAAACCTGAATTAACCAATTCAGATCAGATGTATACTAACCTGATGACCAAGTTTAAATGGGGAAACATGAAAAATGCCAGCTATTTAGACCCGGAATCCCTGCGGATGAGCTATACTATGATTAATCATTTCAACATTCTGGCTGAGAATCTGTATAAAGAAGGACGGACTGAAGAAGCAAGAAAATTACTTCTGAAATGCATGGAGGTGGTTCCGGACAAGAACTATTCCCTGAACTTTACAATTCGCAAATTTTATATGGCCGACTTACTTTACAGACTTAAAGAACCCGCAAAAGCAAATGAACTGACGCTGAATACAGCTGCTTACATCGAAGATCAGTTAAATTACATGGCTGCTATTGCAAAAACGAAAGAGAATCTTAACTCCCGTGAAATTCAATTAGGTGTATATGTGATGAGTGAACTGGTTAAACTTGCAGAAAAAAATGGACAGGCTGCTGTTCTTAAAAAGTTACAGGATCGGATGAAAGTCATTGAATCAAAATTCATGGGTTCTGAAAGGTAGAAATAAGCTCATAAAATTTAATCCCCGTTATTATTAGCGGGGATTTTTTTTTGTTAATTGCATATCAATAAATTCATCAAATACAAAAATTGAATTAGATTAATATGCATCAGGCTGATGAACAAATTCTAAGGGTAAACAGCCTTTCCAAATCATTTTTTGGTGTTAAGGCCCTGGATAATATTCATTTTGACCTTAAAAAGGGTGAGGTCCATGCCCTTATGGGCGAAAATGGAGCCGGAAAGTCAACATTCATGAAAATTTTGATCGGACTCTTAAAAGCAGATTCGGGCTCAATATCATTCAATTCTGAACAAATTGAGAATATGGATATTCATTCCATTATGCAGAAAGGCATTTCAATGATTCATCAGGAAATCTTAATGGTTCCTGAATTGACCGTTGCTCAGAACATCTTTTTAGGCAGGGAAATCAACAGGGCTTATGTATTGGATGAACAGGCAATAAATCAGCAAGCTGAAAAAATAATGCAATTGATGGGCCTGAATATTAAGGTCCACACAAAGGCAAAACACCTCAGCATTGCCGAACTGCAACTAATAGAGATAGCAAAAGCTGTTTCCAATAATGCCCGGGTGATCATTATGGATGAACCAAGTTCAGCACTCTCAGAGAAAGAAGTTGAAATACTATTTAAAATCATTCATGATCTGAAAAGTAAAGGGATTTCTATCATCTATATTTCTCATAAAATGGAAGAGATCTACCGGATTGCAGACCGGATCACAGTATTTAGAGACGGGAAATTTATTATAACAAAAAATTCTGCAGATCTGGATAAAAACAGTTTAATATCCCTGATGGTAGGCCGTGAAATAGAGGAACTGTTTCCCCAAAACTCAACAGCACAGACAGAAGTGGTCCTGAAAGTTAAAAACCTCCATAAGAAGGGAAAATTTTCTGATATTAATTTTGAGGTGTGTGCCGGTGAAGTACTTGGCATAGCCGGCTTAATGGGTGCTGGCAGAACTGAAATTGCCAGGGCAATCTATGGTTTAGACAGACCAGATAGTGGTGAAATCCATTTAAAGGGCAAAACACTTAAAATCAGATCTCCAAAAGACGCCATAAAGCAGGGGATTGGATATGTCAGTGAAGACAGAAAGGCCCTGGGCTTTATTCCTGAACTATCCGTTAAACAAAATATTAGTCTTTCAAGTCTATTAAACTATTCAAAAGGATGGTTTATCGACGGACAAAAAGAACAAAAAGCCAGCAGTATAATAGCTCAGCAATTCAAGATCAGATCTTCCGGCCTCAACCAAAAGGTGATGAATCTCAGCGGCGGGAATCAGCAAAAGGTTATACTCGCAAAGGTATTACTGGCTTCTCCATGTTTAATTATTTTGGATGAACCTACCAGAGGAGTGGATATTGGAGCGAAGCAGGAAATCTATAAATTAATCCGGCAATTGACTGAGAGCGGCTTAGCAGTCATTCTAATCTCTTCAGAATTACCTGAAATTTTAGGATTGAGTAACCGCATCCTGGTTTTATCAAAAGGAAAACAAAAAACGATATTGGCACAAAAGGAAGCAAGTCAGGAAAAAATCATGCAATATGCATTACATTAAAAAGCTCAGACAATACGGTATTTTAATCGTATTTATTATTATTTGCCTCATTATTTCATTTATTTCCCCACAGTTTCTGACTGTTTCAAACTGGACGATAATCATCACTCAGGTTTCTATCAATGCCCTATTGGCCTTTGGTGTGACTTTCGTGATCATTACCGGTGGTATCGACCTTTCTTTGGGATCAATAGTTGCCGTAGCAGGCGTCAGCGCTGCAATGCTGGCACATCCTGAACCTTATCCGGTTTTTATTCCTGTGCTTGCAGGCTTGCTGGCTGGTTTGCTTATGGGGGTCTTCAACGGATTTATAATTACTAAAAGCAAAATTGCCCCTTTTATTGTCACACTGGGCACTATGACCATTGGCCGCGGATTAGCCCTGATTTTAAGTAACGGACGCCCGGTGTCCAATCTTTCAGACTCATTTGTTTTTATCGGAAGTGGGAAGATTATGGGAATACCTGTGCTGATCCTGATTCTGATCTTTATTTTCATGTTATGTACAGTCATCCTCAACAAAACAATCTTAGGCCGGTATATCTATGCAGTGGGAGGTAATGAGCAAGCAGCCAGAGCATCCGGAATCGATGTAAATCAGGTTAAAATGGCTGTCTATTCCATTTCAGGTTTATTAGCCGGTATAGCAGGAATATTATTGACTTCAAGAATAACTACAGGGCAGCCTAATGCGGGTGCAGGATTTGAATTGGATGCGATTGCAGCCGTTGTCATTGGGGGAACCAGTACCACTGGTGGTAAAGGCAGTATGACCGGAACATTAATTGGCGTTTTACTTATTGGTGTAATAAATAATAGCTTAGATTTATTAAACGTAACCTCATATTACCAGCAGGTAATAATGGGCATTATTATTATTGGGGCAGTGGTTTTGGACAGCCTGAACCAAAAATCGAATTCATAAAATTATAGGAAATGAAATATACCTACTTGCTAATTTTTACACTGTTTTTATTCATCACGGGATGCAGCCAATCCGACAGCAATAAAAAGAATGATTCAAATAAAATCGTGATAGGCATATCAATGTTGAGCATGCAAAATGAGTTCATTGTAAATATCACTGACGAAATGCAGAAAAAAGCCGAGGAATTAGGCGCAGACTTGATTATTGTTGACGGAGAACGTTCTCCTCTAAAGCAAATTGAACAGGTAGAGAGTTTTATTGCCCAGAAGGTAGATGTCATTATTCTTAACCCCAGCGAGTATGACGCGTGCTCTCCTGCTGTAAAAAAGGCTTTGGATGCAAACATCCCGATTGTGAATGTGAATTCTGCTACCAAAGTTAAGCCAACAGCTTTTGTTGGTTCGAATGATGTCGAATCAGGCAGAATTGCTATGAAATTTATTGCCGAAAAACTGGGAGGTAAAGGTAACATTGTCATGATTCAGGGTTTAAACGGACAGGCTGCTCAAATTCAACGAGAACAGGGTGCAAAAGAAATTATGGAGCAATTTCCGGGTCTCAATATGCTTGCACAGCAAACTGCCGAATGGGACAGATCTAAAAGCATGGACTTAATGCAAAACTGGATTCAATCTTATGGCTCAAAAATCAATGCGGTATTTGCTCATAACGATGAAATGGGATTGGGGGCAGTAAAAGCATTGCAGGATGCCGGTATGAAAGACAAAGTGATTGTAGTTAGTATAGATGCAATTACAGATGCACTACAGGCAGTTAAAAAAGGCGATTTAGATGCCACAGTCTTTCAGGATGCCCGCAAGCAAGGTGCAGGAGCTATTGAAACCGCAGTAAAACTTGCTCAGGGTCAAAAAGTTGAAAAGGATCTATTGATTCCATTCAAATTGCTTACAAAAGCGGATGTTGGCCCTTACCTGAAATAGATTCAGGTATTACAGGCGTACCGCTCAATAGCCCGGTGCTTTAGCTCCGGGTCAGGTCCGGTTTTCAGATTGGGCTTCAGCCCGAAACGTGAACGACCATAATGGAACAAATACTGGTGCTTCAGCACCACAATTCAATATCATCTACCTCAACCATTCCCTAACCCAAATTTTTAATATCCTCTAACTTTCAAATAATATTGTCTTTGGGCTGAAGCCCGAAAACGAACACACTCAATTGACCCCAGCTAAAGCTGTGGCCTATTAAGTGATATTTGTGTGAACATAGGGATGAATCGCGATTTTGTTTATAGAAAGTTAATGGCAATTAATTGGGTAGCCTACCTATTTACTATATTGTTTCCTGAATTAATATTAAATTTAGGTAACAATTCATTCTCAGGAGCCAATGAGTAATAATGCAAAAAATAATTTTTCCGGAAATAATAAGCTGATTGCCCTGTTCATTACCCTCCTCTCCATCTTTTTACTTCACCTGATTTATAATGAACTGGCTCCTGCCAATTCGATCCTGTCTATTGCTTCTGAAAACTTCTGGTTTTTAAGATTTTTTGGACGGCTCCACCCTTTAGCAGTTCATTTTCCGGTGGCTCTGCTCCTGATTACAGCCATTCTTGAGCTTAGTACTCTAAAAAAATTCAATTCTCCACTACGCCCGGGCATTCAAATCCTTCTGATTACCGGTATAATCTCTTCCCTGATTTCAGCAATTTTCGGAATCCTGCTTTCCGGGAATGCAGAATACGGCGAAAATCTGATTTTCCACCAGTGGCTGGGAATCAGTACTGCTTTTTTAGGAATTATAGTCTGGTTTCTGCACCAAAGGGTTTTAGTAAAAAATCAAACCCAGCATATCAAAATTTATCGCTTTGCTTTGTTTATCACTGCCCTCGGTGTCATATTAGCCGGTCATTTAGGTGCATCATTAACCCATGGAGATGATTATTTGTCGAGCACCTTACCCTGGACTGATGATTATGAAAATGTCGAAGCTATCAGCTTTGATATCAACTCAAACACAAATGAGAAAGACACCCTGAGCAAAGCACAGGAAAAGGAACTAAACCTGAAAGTCAGGGCCATATTTGCACATAATTGTTATAAGTGCCATGGTGAAGAAAAAGTTAAAGGCGAGTTGAGACTCGACCGCAAGGATTTTGTTTTTAAAGGCGGGGAAAATGGAGAAGTAATCAAACCTGGAAACACAGATGAAAGTGAATTATTCAGGCGTATTACCCTCCCTTCAAATCATGAAGATGTAATGCCATCCAAAGGCAAGAAACTGAGCACAAATGATATCGCAGTAATCAATTTCTGGATTAAAAAAGGTGCTCCATGGCCTGATGGATCAGATAAAGATGAGGTATTTAAAGTTGCGGCTCTTGCACCAAGAAATCCGGTATTACCTCTTGCTTCAGGAATTTATACCAACCCGGTAGACCGCTGGACTAATCAATACTTTGTCAAGAATAAAATTGCCTGGCCAAAATTAGTAGGTGACAAAATCTTTTTAAGAAGATTATTCATGGACATCATTGGTTTGCTACCAAACCAACAGGAAATTGATGAATTCAGTAAAGATTCCAGACCTGATAAACAGGCAATCTGGAGTAAAAAACTTCTTGATCGTGAAGATGATTATGCAATGCACTGGCTTACGTTCTGGAATGATGCATTGCGGAACGATTATACCGGGACCGGATATATTACCAAAGGTCGCTATGCAATTACCGACTGGTTGTATCAATCCATCAAATCGAATAAGCCATATGACCAGTTTGTCAAAGAACTGGTGAGTCCGGATGAAAATTCAAAAGGATTTATTGAAGGCATCAAATGGCGAGGTGTTGTGAATTCAAGTCAGCGGACAGAAATGCAGGCCGCACAAAATGTTTCACAGGTGTTTTTAGGTCTCAATCTGAAATGTGCATCCTGCCATAATAGTTTCATCAGCGACTGGAAACTGGAAGATGCTTATGCATTTGCCAATATTTTTGCAGATACTACGCTTGAAATTAATCGTTGCGATAAACCTACAGGCAAATTTACTGATGCCAGAATGTTGTGGAAAGAACTTGGAAGCATTGATAACAAAGCAAAAGTCTCAGTTAAAAGGGCTCAGCTTGCAGTGAACATGGTTAAACCGCAAAACGGCCGCCTGTATCGTACTCTGGTCAACAGAATGTGGGCACAGATTATGGGACGTGGCTTCATTGAACCATTAGATATGATGGACAATGAGCCCTGGAGCCAGGATATGCTCGATTGGATGGCCTTCAATTTTCAGCAGAATAACTCAAATATTAAGGATCTGATTTATCTTATCACAACTTCCAAAACATATCAATTACCATCAGCAGGTTTCAAAGATCCGAATGAAATTGTTTCTCAGGAATACAAGTTTTCAGGAAGGCTGAGAAAAAGAATGTCTGCCGAACAGTTTGCAGATGCCGGCTCTACTCTTTTCGGACCTATATTTCCTGACTCAATGGTCAGGTACCGGCCAGCCACAAAGGTGTTAAACAATCAGACAATTCAATTATTCCCGCGTGCCTCGCAGGTAGTAAATAATCCCTTTCTTACCGCACTGGGGCGGCCGAACAGAGAAACAGTTTCAACAAGCAGGGAATCACAGGCAAATCTTTTGCAGGCACTGGAATTAACCAATGGCGAACGTTTTAATTCGATGCTCAAAAAAGGAGCTGAAAACTGGAAGCTGAAATACAAAAGTGGGGATCAGATCATTAAAGAAATATACAGACAGGCTTTGGGGCGTGAGGTACGTACTGATGAATATAATATTGCAATAAAAATACTGGGCGATAAACCTAAAGCCGATTCTGTTCAGGATCTGTTCTGGGCTATTATGCTGCTTCCCGAGTTTCAAATTATCTATTAATAAATATTGAGCATGAATAATCAATGGAATAGAAGGGAGTTTTTAAAGAAAAGCAGTGCAGCTACCCTGGCTGCTCTTGCTGCAGGTGCTCCCCTGTCAAGTCTGTTATCTTCCTGCAATAATAGAAAAAATGCCAAAGCCGACACAGTGATTTTACTCTGGATGGCCGGAGGTATGGCACATACAGACACCTTTGATCCTAAAAGATACACCCCATTCAGCAAAGGGATGAATGCAAATGATGTGTTGAGCACCTTTAAACCTGTACCTACGATACTTGATGGGGTTTCATTTTCAGAAGGACTTGAGTCAATCGGGAAAGTGATGGATAGAGGTACCGTGATCCGGTCTTATGTAGCTGGGGATATGGGGCATATTTTACATTCCAGGCATCAATACCATTGGCATACCTGCTATAAACCGCCTCAGTCAGTATCTGCGCCCCACATAGGTTCCTGGATTGCAAAAGAATTGGGAACAGTTAATCCGGTTATTCCCGCTTTCATTGACATAGGTCAGCGTTTTACCTTAGGCGAAGGTGAAGAATTAAAAGCTTTTCACACTGCCGGATTTCTTGGAAGTGAATACGGTCCATTCCTGATTCCCGATCCATCAGCAGGACTTGAAAGTGTGAGACCTCCCGTAGGAATGTCTTCCAAAAGGTTTGAAACCAGAAACCAGCTTTATAATGACCTGATCAGCAAAGGTGCAATGGGCGAATTTGGAAGTGATTATCAAAAAGAATCCCTGAAAAGATCAATTGAACAAGCCTATATGCTCTTAAAATCTCCTGAAGCTGCTGCTTTTGATCTGAGTAAAGAACCGAAAGCAAGCTATGACATTTACAATACCGGGAAATTTGGTTTAGGTTGTTTAATGGCTCGCCGCCTGACAGAACAGGGCGCGCGCTTCATCAGTGTGACAACAGAGTATGAACCATTTAAAAGCTGGGACACCCATGATAATGGGCATACCCGTCTCGTTGATATGAAGAAACAAATCGATGGTCCGGTTGCACAATTAGTAAAAGACCTTGAAAAATCAGGACACCTGGATCGTACACTAATCATTTTAGCGAGTGAATTCAGCAGGGATATGATGGTTGAAGGACGGCCTGATTTAAAAGTACAAGAGCAGGTCCAACAACCGGATATCATTCAAGATATCAAAAATTATGGTATGCACAGGCACTTTACGGATGGCTGTTCCATTTTAATGTTTGGGGGCGGGATTAAAAAAGGCAATGTTTATGGTAAGACCTCTGATGAACGTCCTTGCAAAACCGTTGAAAAACCTATCCGGATTGAAGAGATACACCAAACGATCTATCATGCACTTGGCATTGCCGAAGACGCCAGTTATATTGTTGAGAAAAGGCCTTTTTATACTACTCCGGATGGCTTAGGTAAGGCAGAGATGGAGCTTTTTGCTTAAAAAACGGATTTTTGCCATCACAGCAGGATTGTTTCTCATGACCCAGAATGGGTCAAAAGTTTATAGAATTACATTAACACGAAAATCCCGCCCGCCCTTGGCGGGCGTATGTATTTGAAAATTCCCGCATACGTCCTCATTAGGGTCGAAAAACGGGGATTTATGGTATTTCTATAAACATACGACCTCCTTCGGGGTCGAAGACAAAAAAATATTATCCGGACAATGTGATTCCCAATTTAAAATCACAGCCATGACAGCTCAGGACAGACCTTAATATTTTAATATTTAATTTGTGTTTGGTATCGGGTAAAGACTTTCTTTTCCTGATTAATTCTATATTTATTTATACAAATCAATAAAACTGGATAATTTCTTTTTGATGGCTTCCACAGGATTTTTACATTATTCAAAAGTTTTTGTTGGCTTTTTAATTCTGCCATTATTATCATTCCAGACGAATTCTGAACTCAGATTCAGAAAACAATTGATCGCATCAGAAAGTGCAGAATCGGTTGGTGTATTTGACGTAAATGGAGACCAAAATCCAGATATAATTTCAGGAAGCTACTGGTATGAAGGTCCGGCATTTCTCAATCGTCATTTCATAGGTCAGGTAGAACGGGTAAGTGAATATTATGATGACTTTTCAACCATCCCAATGGATGTTGACGGTGATGATAAAATAGATTTCATAACCGGGGGATGGTTCAGTAAAACCCTTCGCTGGCGTAAAAATCCCGGTAATGATAAAGAGTGGACATTATTAGATATTGCCCAAACCGGAAACATTGAGACGATTCGGGCCTGGGATATAGATGGGGACGGTTTTAACGAAATTGTGCCTAATACTCCCGGCAATCCTCTGATATATTATACCCTGAAACGGGATAAAAACAATAAAGCCCTTGGAGAATTCACAAAAACCCAGGTCATTGAAAAGCATGGTCATGGTTTGGGCTTTGGAGATATTAATGGTGACGGAAGAGGTGATTTTATAGTTTCTGAAGGCTGGATCGAAGCTCCTGATAACAAAAACAATACTGCATGGAAGCTTCATCCGGATTTTGATCTGAAAGATGCCAGTATTCCTGTTATTGTTGCAGATGTTAATAAGGATGGATTAAATGACCTTATTGCCGGCCATGGTCATTCCTATGGTCTTTACTGGTATGAACAAAAAAGAGAAGAAAAATCAGTTAAATTTATAAAACATCCAATTGATCCTTTCCATTCACAATTTCATACAATGGAATGGGAGGATATTGACAGTGACGGAAAAATGGAACTGATTAGCGGCAAACGTTATCGGGCCCACAACGGCAAAGATCCCGGAGATAATGAGTCGCCGGGTCTTTATTATTTTAAATGGAACGGAGAATCATTTACAAAACACGTGATCAGTTATGGTCCTTTTGGTGAAGGCAAGGGTACAGGTATATTCTTTAGCATTGCAGATCTGCATAAAACCGGCAGGAAAGATATCGTGGTTGCAGGAAAAGATGGCCTGTATGTTTTTTTTAATGAGAAACCCTGATTAAAAATAAATCATCTTCATCACAGAAATCAATTTTATATTTAAAATAATTAAAAATAGCAGTACATATATTATGAAACGTAACACCTACTTAAAACTGGCAGGATTGCTGTCCATCGTCATTTTTCTCGCAATGTCTTTTATAGATAACGTAAAAGAAACCAAGAGAAACCGAGTCAGAGAGCTGGATCCAAAAGTTGAAAAACTTAAGTTATTGCCCAATTTCAAGGCAGAACATTTGTACAGTCCTTCAGAAAGCAAAAATGGCTCATGGGTTGCGATGACTTTCGATCATAAGGGCAGGATGATTGCCTGTGATCAGTACGGCTATTTATACCGTTTAACTATCCCACCAATTGGCACCGAATCAGTTAAGTCTAAAATTATTGTAGAAAAACTTGAACTCAAAATTGCAGGTGATACTTCAAAAGCCAAAATAAAAATGGGCTATGCACAAGGTTTACTCTATGCATTCAATAGCCTTTACGTGATGGTTAATCATAAAAGTGATACCTCAATGAATAAAGATAGTGGCTTATATCGGCTTAAAGACACTGATAATGATGATCAGTATGATCAGATAAGCTTGCTCAAAGACCTGGTTACTCCGGGTGGAGAGCATGGACCACATAGTATGGTTATTTCTCCTGATAAAAAATCGATACATCTCATTGCCGGTAATCATGTGGATGTTCCAAAAATGGAGGCTTACCGCTTACCCGAGACCTGGAAAGAAGATAATTTATTCCCATTGATCAAAGATCCAAACGGACATGCTAATGATCGGTATGCACCGGGAGGCTTCGTCGTAAAAATAAATCCTGAAGGAACAAACTGGGAGCTAATCAGTGCAGGTTACCGGAATGCATTTGACCTTGCCTTTAATGAAGTTGGTGATATGTTTGTTTATGATGCCGACATGGAATGGGATTTTGGAATGCCCTGGTACCGCCCAACCCGAATCAGTCATTCAACGAGCGGCAGCGAATTTGGATGGCGCACCGGAAACAGTAAATGGTCACCTGCCTATCCGGATAACCTTCCGGCAATATTGAATATAGGACAAGGTTCCCCTACCAGTCTGTTTAGTGGAAATAATGCCCGGTTCCCTGAAAAATATCGCAGGGGTCTTTTTGCTTTCGACTGGAGTTTTGGAATTATTTATGCCGTTCAATTAAGCCCTAGCGGATCATCCTACAAAGCAACAGCCGAAGAATTCATTTCTGGCGCACCATTACCCCTAACAGATGGTATAATCGGACCCGATGGAGCCATGTATTTTTTAACTGGCGGTCGTAAACTGGATTCAGATCTCTACCGGGTTTATTATGGTGAAAACACTTTGTCAAATTCTCCCTTAATCACAAAAACACCACCTGATATACTCCAGGCACGCAATTTAAGACGGCAATTGGAAACTTTTCATACTGGTCCAAATCCAAAAGCTATTGATCTGGCCTGGCCTAACATGAAAAACAAAGATCGATATATTCGTTATGCTGCCCGTATCGCAATGGAGCATCAGCCGCTTCAGCAATGGCAGGAAAAAGCACTTATAGAAAAAGACCCTCAGATACTTACTCAGGCGATGATCGCAATGGCCAGAACCGGAAACAGAGGCTTACAAGTCAGGATGCTTAATTCATTAATGAAAATAAACTACAACCTATTACCTGAGTCTCAGCAAATAGATGTTTTGAGAGCCTATGAGTTGATAATTTCAAGAATGGGTAAACCTTATGATGCTGAAAAAGTTAAATTGAGCACTTATCTGAATCAATTCTATCCCGCCAAAAGTAATGAGTTGAATCGTTCTTTCAGTAAAGTTCTGGTTGCTTTGGATGACCCATTGGTAGTTCAAAAAACCCTGGCCTTACTTGATGGGGGTGTACAGGACGTGGATGATCAAAAATCTTTCATGCAGTCATCAGATCTGATTCTTCGTAATCCTCAATACGGTCTGGATATTGCGGGCATGTTAGCAAAAACGCCACCTGCTCAGCAGATCTATTATGTAACGGCTCTAAGCGAAGCAAAAAATGGCTGGACCACTGAACTGAGAGAAAAGTATTTTAAATGGTATTATACAGCATTTGGATACAATGGCGGCAACAGCTTTATTGGATTCATTGACAAAGCCCGTAAAATGGCTTTAGCTAATTTACCGAAGGATCAATTCGACCACTATAATAAGATTTCGGGAAATGAATTATTGACCACTAATGGGATGAAACTGGCCAGCGTAGGTAGTCCAAAAGGTCCGGGAAGAACCTGGAAAATTGACGAAGCATTGGAAATTGTTCAAAAAGACTCAACGGATAGAAACTTCGAGCAAGGTAAAATGCTCTTTAGCGCAACGCGTTGCCTTTCATGTCACAATATGAAAGGCGAAGGAGGTGCAGTTGGTCCGGCACTTACCCAATTAGGTACCCGTTTTTCAGCCCGCGATATCCTGGAGTCAATCCTTGAGCCCAATAAGGTGATCTCTGATCAATATGCATATACTTCTTTTTACCTAAAAGATGGCGGATCGGTAACCGGGAGACTGAAAAATGAAGACTCTGAGAAATACTATATTTCTCAAAATCCATTTGCCCCGCAAACACTGCGTGAAGTACTTAAGCAAAATGTGGTAAGAACCAGGATCTCTGATGTTTCATCCATGTATCCGGGTATGGTAAATGGATTAAATAAAGAAGAGTTAAAAGACCTGATGGCTTACCTGATTTCCGGATCAAACAAGGATCATCAGATCTACAAGCCGAAATTATTAAAGAAATAAGCTAAGAGGAGATTTTAATTTTGGACCAACAGGCCTGGCATAATAAAATATCAAATACCTCCCAATTGGGAGGTATTGAAACCTCTGTTCTGGATAATGGAGCCGGGCGTGGAACTCGTATTGCCTGGATCAATACCGGCTCAGGCCTCCGGTTTAAAGTCGTAATAGACCGCGCAATGGATATTGCAGATGCATTCTATAAGCAGCATAGCCTCGCCTGGCTGAGCCATTCGGGTATCAGTACTGCATTACCTTTATCAGATAAGGGAATCGACTGGCTCAGAACTTTTGGCGGTGGATTGCTTGTTAGCTGCGGACTCAGCCATGTTGGAGGCCCCGAAAAGGACGAATTTGGAGAACGTGGAATTCACGGACAGATAAGTAATACCCCCGCAGAGCTAATCTCAGTCATTCAACCTGATCTTTTGTCAGGAAATATGGAAATGAGCATTACCGGGATCATGAGAGAATCGCAGGCACTTGGAAACAGACTGGAATTAAGACGTACCATCTCTGCCACTTTGGGGAAATCAACCATCCGAATTCAGGATGAAGTGATTAACCGCGGAAATACAGATGCCCCGCATATGCTTTTATACCACTGCAATTTTGGATGGCCCCTCGTTGATGAAGGAACAAAAATTAATTGGAAAGGCAATTGGACTCCGCGTGATGGAAATCCAAATAAACTATTTAAAGAAGGCTATGACTTTCATACCTGTCCCGCCCCGCTGGAAGATCACAATGCAGCGGGAGAAGAAGCGGCTTTTATAGATATTGAGTCCGATGAATCAGGGTTTTGCACCTGCGGACTTGAGAATAATAAGATCGGCTTAAGCCTGAATTTAAGGTTCAATAAAAAGCAATTGCCCTGCTTAACAAACTGGCTGCATTATGGTAAAGGCGAATATGTGGTCGGACTCGAACCAGGAACAAATCCACCCATAGGCCAAAGCCGTGCAAGGCAGCAAAATGAATTAATCCTGCTTCCTCCCGGAGAAAGCAGAAAATATGAATTAGAAATAGAAGTTTTAACAAATAATTAGGCTTGTAAAATTAAGCCTGGATAACAATTTCAATTAGAATATGAGTTTAGCAAAGAAAGCATTAGAACAAGGAAAAGGAATTCTCAGGCTGGCACCAACCTGGGTTCCCCGTTCATTTTGCGTACCGGGAAGACGGATCAAATTACACCCGGATGATTATTATGTACTTGGCGGACAACGGGGAGGTATAGATGAACGATGGTTATCTTCTACTACCCCTGCACAAAACGGACCTCTCACCGGTAAAAATGAAGGTTTAAGTCCGGTAGTTTTCACTGAAGGAGGAAAAGAGGAGCAATTTTTATTAAAAGATGCCATTGATGAGCTTAAGGGTGAAATAATTGGAGAGCGTCTCTGGGATGAACATAAAAGCTGGCCGATGTATTCCAAATTCTTTGATAATATGGGCCCTCTCCCTCATCATATCCATCACAATGATGAACACGCAGCTAAAATTGGACAAAAGGGTAAACCGGAAGCCTATTATTTTCCACCACAATTAAACAATCACGGCGGAGATTTCCCTTATACTTTCTTTGGTATCGCTCCGGGGACTACCAAAGCACAAATCAGGGAATGTCTGGTGAATTTTACAAAAGGCGATAATAAGCTTACCACTTATTCACAGGCATTTAAACTTGAGCCCGGAACCGGATGGGATGTGCCACCGGGCATGCTTCACGCACCTGGCAGCTTGTGTACCTATGAACCCCAAAAAGCATCGGATGTTTTCGCCATGTATCAATCCCTTGTTAATGAAGCTATTATACCCGAGGAATTGCTTTGGAATGGAACGCCAAAAGACAGAATTGGTGATTATGATCAATTGATGGAAGTAATCGACTGGGATTTGAATGTGAATCCGAATATTTTGGAGACCCGGTTTATGCTTCCAAAACCTGTGAAGCCTATGGCAGAAATGGAATCAGAAGGTTATATTGAGAATTGGATCTGTTACCGGTCAGCGGCCTTCAGCGCAAAAGAACTTACCATCTTACCCGGGCAAACAGTTACAATCCATGATAATGCCTGTTATGGCATGATCGTAATGCAGGGCCATGGTAAATTTGGGGTTTGGGATATTGAAACTCCGGCTTTGATCAGATATGGGCAACTAACCAGTGATGAATTCTTTGTATCTGAAAAAGCTGCAAAAGAAGGCATACGCATCAGCAACCCTTCCAAAACCGATCCTATTGTTATACTGAAACATTTCGGTCCGGAAAACCCGGATCTTATTCTGTAATTATTAAAAAATTAAAATATGGCTGAGAACATTTATCCAAAACTTCATAATGCTACATGGCCTGGCATTGTGGGAAAAGGTCCTGATTCAGAACCCCCAATTTCATTAGAGAAAATGCTCGAAATGACTGCCGCTGCAGAAGTCGACGGCGTTAAATTCGATGGCGTTGATGTTGGTCTTTTTGACCCTTCAATCAATTTGGATGACCTTGATGGCATTAAAAGACTGGCTGATCAGGTCAGCAAACATAATTTAGTTATTGGCAGTTTGGTAGCACCAATCTGGGGCGGACCTGCAATGGGTTCCAAAGAAGATCGGGCAAATTTTGTGGATCAGGTACGTAAATCATGTGTTTATGGTCAGAAACTGAAGGAATTGGGAGTACGTCCTTATGGAATAGTTCGTATTGATTCAGCCAGCAGTGTTGAAAACTGGGCCAAAGACCCTGTTAATAATACTAAATTGATTGCTCAAACCTTCCGTGAAGCATGTGATGTAGCAGCAGATTACGGTGAAAAATTAGCCGCAGAAGGTGAAATTTGCTGGGGTGGTATGCACAGTTGGAAAGCAATGCTGGATACACTGGAAGCAGTGGATCGACCGAATATTGGCTTTCAGGCCGATATGTCACATACATTTTTATATCTTTTGGGCTATAACTCACCTGAAGATCGCATTTTACCTGCAGATTATCAGTGGGATGACCGTGAAACGCTGACAGAGGGACTAAAAAAATTAACCGCAGCACTGCGACCTTGGACTATAGATTTTCACGTTGCTCAGAATGATGGAACAGCCTATGGATCAGGATCACATGATAAAACAGGAAGACATTGCCAGGCAACAGATCCCAATGGTAAATTAGATATTGCTATCGATGCCGGACACTGGCTTCGGAATGAAAACGGAGAGTTGACCAAAGCATTTAAACACATTTGCTGGGATGGCTGCATGTTTCCAAATGCAGTTTTAGAGCAACAAAAAACATGGAATGATATTTTGGCGGCAATGATCAGGGTTCGTAACTTAAACAGCTGGTCTTAAGCAATTGATTGATTAATTGAAATTTTCAGAATATTATAATGGCTAATAAAAAAGAATTAAGAATTGGGTTGATTGGTTGTGGCTTTATGGGCCGCACCCATTCGAACGGCTACAAAAGAGTTGGTGATTTTTTCCCTGAATTAGAATATCGTCCGGTTTTAAAAGCAGTTTGCTCCCGTAGCAAAGACAAAGTTCAGGCTTTTGCTGAACAATGGGGCTATGAATCTTTTGAAACGGATTGGAAGGCATTGATTGCCCGTGATGACATTGACGCTGTTGACATTTGCGCACCAAATAATATGCACGCTGAGATTGCTATCGCTGCAGCCGCTGCCGGTAAAATGATACTTTGCGAAAAACCTCTTTCACGGACTCTGGCTGAAGGAGTAGCTATGGTGGAGGCTATTGAAAAAGCCGGTGTACCAAATACTGTATGGTACAATTACCGTCGTGTTCCTGCAGTTACTCTGGCCAAACAAATTATCGATTCCGGAAAACTGGGGAAAATATTCCATTACAGGGCTAACTTCCTGCAGGACTGGACAATTAATGCTGATCTGCCTCAGGGCGGTGAAGGTTTATGGCGTCTGGATATCGATGCCGCAGGTTCTGGTGTTACCGGCGATCTTTTAGCACATTGTATCGATACAGCCATCTGGTTAAACGGAGGCATTAAAGATGTTTCTGCACTCACTGAAACCTTTGTCAAAGAACGTATGCACCAGCTTACCGGCAAAAAGGAAAAAGTGGGTATTGACGATGCCTGTATTTTCCATTGCCACTTTAATAATGGATCCTTAGGACTATTTGAATCTACACGGTATGCCCGTGGACATAAAGCCCTTTACACCTTTGAAATAAATGGTGAGCATGCTTCCATTCGCTGGGATCTGCATGATCTGAACCGGCTCGAATATTTTGATCATGCTGATGATTCAATTGTTCGCGGATGGCGCTCAATTCATGTAACTGATGGTGATCAGCCTTATATGGACAAATGGTGGGTTCCCGGGCTTTCAATTGGTTACGAACATTCATTTGTACATCAGGTGGCTGATTTCCTGAAATGTCTTGAAACCGGTGAACCCTGCTCCCCTACCTTTAAAGAGGCACTTGAAACTCAAAAAGTTTGTGAAGCAGTGATCGATTCTGCAAATACAAGAAGCTGGAAAACCATTTAGTCAATTTTAAAGCAGATTCTAAAACGTTGAATAATAATCCATTTTATAGCTAATGATCATGTATAATACAATTAATTCAATTCGGGGATATTTAATTATGGGCATGCTCCCAATAATTATAATTCTTGCAGGCTATAAAATGGCTGATACTAATGGAAGCAAACAAAAAGGCTTTGTTCAAATTTTTGATGGTAAAACACTTAATGGCTGGGAAGGCGATCCGGTTTACTGGAGAGTTGAAAATGGCAATATCGTTGGAGAAATTACACCGGCAACCCTGCTTAAACGCAATTCCTTCCTGATTTGGCGTGGAGGAATGCCGGCAGATTTTGAACTTACTTTAGAGTTCAAAATAACAAAGGCAGGTAATAGCGGTATTAACTACCGAAGCGAAGAACTAAAGGACATTCCGTATGCTTTAAAGGGCTACCAGTTGGATATTGATGGTGCAAACCGCTATACAGGACAAAACTATGAGGAGCGCGGAAGAACTACCCTGGCCTACAGAGGGCAAAAGACGATCATAAATGCTCAAAATAGTGAGAATACTGCCGGCACAGTACAGTCAAAAATTAAAAATAACGCATGGACCGATTTAACAGTAAAAGGTTCATTGGGAGAATCTGATGCCTTATTGAAGAAGATTAAAAGTGAGGACTGGAATACCTGTCGTTTAGTTGCAAAAGGAAATCGGCTAAAACACTATATCAATGGAGTATTGATGAGTGATGTAAAAGATAATGATAAGGTTAACGGAAAATCAAAAGGAATGTTAGGCATGCAGGTACATGTTGGTCCGCCAATGAAGGTGGAGTACCGTAAGATTATGCTTAAGCAGCAATTATAAGCTAAAATAAACCCAAGCATGAAAAAGAACCTATTATCTGTATTGCTGGCTCTCCTGGTAATATCAAGTATCATGCTTATAAAGGCTTGTAGTTCTGCGAGTTCACATCAGGTTTACGACCCTGCTGATACTACACTTACTGAAAGTCAGAAACGCTTATCTTCAAATGCATTAAAAGGGCTCGTCATCGCCCCCGGTTTGCAAATCCAAACCATGGCAACAGAGCCAGCTTTAACCAATCCTACAAATATAGATGTTGATGAAAAGGGGAGAGTATGGGTTACCGAAGCTTATAATTATCGGTTTCAAATCAACAACAATAAACCGAGAACAGAAGGTGACCGAATCTTAATTCTGGAGGATAAAGATGGAGATGGTCGGCTGGAAACAAGTAAAGTTTTTTACCAAGGTTCTGAAATAAATGCGCCGTTGGGCATCTCTGTATTAGGTAACAGGGTCATTATTTCCCAAAGCCCTTATGTTTGGATATTTTATGATGATGATGGGGATGATAAAGCAGACCGTAAAGAGATACTTTTCCAAGGCATAGGAGGTGAACAGCATGACCATGGTATGCACTCATTTACTTTCGGGCCTGATGGCAAGTTATATTTCAATTTTGGCAATTCAGGGCAGACACTAAAAGATAAAAACAACAAGGTTGTTCTGGATCAGGACGGGGATGAAATTGGGCCTGGAAAATATCGTGAGGGAATGGTTTTCCGTTCAGATCCGGATGGCTCTAATGTAGAATGCCTGGGACATAATTTCAGAAATAATTTTGAACTTGCTGTAGATAGTTACGGTACAATCTGGCAAAGCGATAATGACGATGATGGCAACCGGGGCGTACGGATCAACTATGTAATGGAATATGGGAATTATGGCTATAAAGATGAAATGACTGGAGCTGGCTGGCAGTCAAAAAGAACCAATCTTGAAGATTCTATTCCATTGCGTCACTGGCATCTCAACGACCCGGGAGTAGTTCCAAATCTATTACAAACAGGAGCTGGCTCTCCGACTGGTATTTTACTATATGAAGGTTCTTTACTGCCTGCAGCTTTTCAAAATCAAATTATTCATTCCGATCCGGGCCCAAATGTGGTTCGGGCATATCCTGTAAAGAAAAACGGTGCCGGTTACACCGCAGGCATCATAAACATTCTGAAAGGAGAACATGACCAATGGTTCCGCCCATCAGACGTTTGTATAGCTCCGGATGGTTCTCTGATCGTTGCTGACTGGTACGATCCCGGAGTTGGAGGTCACAGGGTTGGTGATTTACAGAGAGGACGTATCTATAGAATCGCTCCTGATGTTTCTCAGTATAAAATCCCAAGTTATGATTATAGCAAACCAGCTGGAGCAATTATCGCCCTTCAGAATCCAAATCTTGCAGTAAGAAGGCACGCATGGATATCCTTACAAAGAATGGGAAAAAAGGCAGTTCCCGGACTTGAAAAATTATGGCGAAAAGCTTCCAACCCAAGGATGCGGGCCAGAGCATTTTGGGTCCTGGTTAAAATGGCTTCCGGACAGAGATATATCGATGAGGCCCTTAAAGATCCTAACCCTGATATCAGAATAACAGGATTGAGGGCGGCCAGACAATTACAATTGGATATGATTCCATTGGTAAAAAAATTAGCCAATGATCAGGATCCGCAAGTCAGGAGAGAATCGATTATCGCACTGAGACATAATAAATCGCCTGAAGCAGCTGAATTATGGGCCATTCTTGCCAATCAATACGATGGCACTGACAGATGGTACATAGAGGCTTTGGGCATTGCTGCAGACCGACAATGGGACAGCTTTTTTGAAGCTTATTTAAGGTTGAATAATAATCCATTACTTAATCCTGCCGGGAGAGCTATTATTTGGCGGGCACGTACCGAAAAGGCTCTTCCTCTTCTTGCAAAACTGGCTTCAGATAACCAGTATGACCTCAAGTCGAGATTAAAGTATTTTCGTGCTTTCGACTTTCAAACCGGGCCGGAAAAATCAAAAATACTGGTAAAAATGATTGAAGATAATCCTACCGGGAATATTGAGTTTAAAAGTCTGGTGTTAAATCATCTGGACACCAAATATGCACTAGAATCCCCTATTGCAAGGCAAACACTAATGGAGGTCTTACAGGCTCTCTCAGGAAAGGCCGACTATCTTGATTTGGTTAGACGATATCAACTTCAGAGTGAAAGTGCAAACCTGCTGGCATTGGTTATTGCGAAATCAAATGAACCCCTTGGCGTTGATGCAGCTCGATTATTACTCGAGTTTAAAGAAACTGCAATCCTCAATAAGGTCCTCAATAGTTCTGATGCAGATCAGATCAACTCAGTTTTGACAGCCATCGGTGGTGTTGGTAATACTGTGTCTGTTGGGATATTGGAGAATATTATTCTATTTGATAAACAGAATAAGGAAGTTCGTGAAAAGGCGGCTGAGATGATTGGGAAAAGTCGTACCGGAGAAGATCGCACATTGGACTTATTGCGAACAAAAAAGGCACCTAAAGAGCTTATTCCAAAACTTGTTGCCGGACTAAAAGGCAGCAGACGAAAAGCTGTTTATGAAGAATCTTTGACTTTTTTGCCTGAAACACTAAAAAAGATCAATACAAAGTCCCCGATCACATTAAATGAATTGCTCGCTGTAACAGGCGATTCTAATAATGGAGCAGCAGTTTTTAAAAGATCTTGTAATGTTTGCCATCAGGTAGGTAAGGAAGGCTCTGATGTTGGACCCAAGCTAACAGAAATCGGTTCTAAATTACCCAAAGAAGGATTGTTTGATGCGATTATTAATCCTTCAGCAGGCATTAGTTTTGGGTATGAAAGCTGGCAAATTGAAATGAAGGATGGCTCAAGCCTGATTGGAATTATCTCAAGCAGAACCCCAGCAGAAATAGAGCTTAAGTTCCCTGGCGGTGTAAGTCAAAAAATCTTCACCAGCAACATTAAAACAACAAGGATTTTGCCTGAGTCAATGATGCCTGAAGGCTTGCATGAAACTATGACTAAACAAGAGCTAGCCGATATCATCCAATATATGGCTACATTAAAGAAATAAGGATTATGATGCAAAAATTCAAAGAAAACATATTAAATTAATCTTTTATTCACTGAATATCAATTTGTTAATACATAAAAAAATGAAATTTGGCATTAATACCTTCCTGTTCACTTCTCCATTCACAAATGAGAGTATTGATCTATTCCCCAAATTTAAAGCATGGGGATTCGACTCTGTCGAAATTGCGATTGAGGATCCCTCACATATTGATCCTCATGTAATCAGGAAGGCATTAGATGAAAATGGTTTGAAATGTGGCTCTATCTGCGCTGCCATGGGCCCCGGGCGTGATCTCAGGGGAACAGTTGAAGATCAGCAGACAGCTATTACCTACATAAAAAACATTCTCGACATGATGCCCGTATTAGGTTGTGGAATTCTGATCGGACCACTTTATTCTGCTGTAGGACGTGCAGAATTAGTTAGTAAGGAAGAGTATGCAAAACAATGGGAAACTGTTGCCGGGCATTTAAAAATGCTGGCTGATTACGCCGAAAAACTAGGTGTAAAAATGGCAATTGAACCACTGAACAGGTATGAAACCGATTTTATCAATACCTGTGAACAAGGCCTTAAAATGGTTAATCAGGTGAATAGTAAGGCTTTGATGCTACAACTGGACACTTATCACATGAATATTGAAGAAAAAGACCCCTATCAGGCGATTTTAAATGCAGGAAGTAAATTGGGGCATTTCCACGCCTGCGGCTCAGACCGGGGAACACCGGGTGGTGATCAGATCAATTGGGACAAAATCAGTTCCGCTTTGCATCAGGTTAAATATGACGGAGAAGTGGTTATCGAATCCTTTATTCCTGATATTGAAATGATTGCTAAGGCTGCCTCCATTTGGAGGCAATTTGAACCTTCACAGGAAGATATTGCAATTAAAGGGCTGAAATTTTTAAGATCTTGTTTAATAAAATAATGCCGGAGTTGAAATCTATTTTAAACAATCTGTTATGGATTCAAGACGTAATTTTTTGCAAACACTAAGTGCTTCATTACTTGCTTTAACTATACCCCGCAATAGTTTTGCAAGCCTTGAGGAATTTTACAATCAGTCTTATGAAGGCCCCGTTCTACGGGTTGCAATCATGGGTTTGGGTAGTTACGGAAACCGGGTTGCTGAGGCCATGCAAGCCTGTAAGATGGCTAAATTAGTCGGGCTGATCAGTGGTACGCCTTCTAAAATAAAGAACTGGCAGAGAAAGTATAATATTCCAGAGAAAAACTGTTACAATTATGAGAATTTCGATCTCATTAAAAATAATCCGGACATTGATGCGGTGTACGTCATTACGCCGAATGCCCTTCATCACGGTCAGGTGATACGAGTGGCGAAAGCAGGTAAACATGTTATTTGCGAAAAACCAATGGCCTTGAATGCCAAACAAGGGTTGGAAATGATTGATGCCTGCAGGAAAGCGAATGTCAAATTGCTTGTAGGATACCGAATGCATTTTGAACCTAAAACCCTGGAAATAATCCGTATGCGGAAAGAGGGGGAATTTGGGAAAATTATGTTTTTTCAGGGATTATGCGGCTTCAAAATTGGCGACCCTACTCAGTGGCGGTTAAATAAGCAATTGGCGGGAGGAGGCTCCCTGATGGACATAGGCATTTACGCAATAAACGGTGCACGATATATGGTTGGCGAAGAGCCAGTTTGGGTTACTGCACAGGAAAGCAAAACTAACCCCGAAAAATTTAAAGAAGGCGTGGACGAAAGCATTCAGTTTCAACTGGGATTTCCCGGCGGAGCGGTAGCATCATGTTTGTCAAGCTACAACATGAGTAATCTGGATCGCTTTTTCTTAACTGCCGAAAAAGGATTTGCCGAGTTACTACCCTCAACCGGTTATGGACCCATCAAAGGCCGTACTCACAAAGGCGAATTAAATCATCCGCACCTTACTCACCAAACTGTACAAATGGAAAAAATGGCAGGAATCATTTTAGCAGGAGATTTAAGCCTTGTACCTGTAGACGGAGAAGAAGGTCTTAAAGACCTGAAAATTATTGACGCGATCTATTTAGCAGTTAAAACAGGTAAGAAGATAAATTTAAAATTGTAAAATAATTTCTGTCCATACCACTTAAAGCAATATAAGCACCAAAGACATGACAATAAGTAAGAAAAAGAATTTGAAAGTACTGCTTAACACCATTGCGCTGGTGGTAATTGCCTTAAGTGCGTTTAAGTTTACTCAATCAGATCCTTCTGCATTAAAAATTAAAAAAGGTGATCACATCATTTTAATTGGAAACAACCTTGGCTCAAGGATGATGAACTATGGCCATTTTGAGACAGAGATGCAGCTTCGTTATCCCGATAGCATGTTGTACATACGGAATATGTGCGATGGAGGAGACACCCCCGGATTCAGACCTCATTCGGGTCGTCCATTACCATGGGCATTTCCGGGTGCCGAAAAATTTCAGACTGAACTAGCCAAAAACTCAAACAGTGAAGGCTTTTATGATAGTCCGGATAACTGGATCACAAATCATAAAGCCGATATTATCATTGCATTTTTTGGATATAATGAGTCTTTTGAGGGTCCCTTGGGACTAGAAAACTATAAAGCTGAGCTTGAAGCATTCATAATTCATACCTTAAAACAAAAGTATAATGGAACAAGCTCTCCGCAACTGGCCATTGTTTCACCAATAGCTTTTGAAGACCTGTCGGGTCAGTTAGACCTTCCAAATGGCAAGACTGAAAATAAAAACCTGGAGCTTTATTCTCAGGCAATGAAAGAAGTTGCAGCAAAACATAAAGTTCATTATTTAGATGTCTTCACTCCAAGCAAACAGTGGTATGCCGCCAATGAAAAACCTATGACCATAGATGGATCGCAGCTAACAGAGGCAGCCTATGCTAAATTCGGTCCGCTCCTGGCGGATGGAATTTTCGGCAAAACCAAAATTAAACCTGCTGTTGAAAGCAATCGTAAATTAGTTCATGCCGCTGTTCAGGAGAAAAACTGGATGTGGCATAATGATTACAAAATTCCAAATGGGGTACATGTTTTTGGGCGCAGATATAATCCCTTCGGCCAGGATAATTATCCTACTGAGCTAAAAAAGATAAGGGAGATGACTGTTATCAGGGATCAGGCCATCTGGCTCGCTTTAAAGGGAGAAAAGATGGATCTGGATGCAGCTGATAAAAATACAATAGCCCTTCCAAAAATTGAAACGAATTACAATCCGGATAAAAACGGCAGTCTTAAATACCTTTATGGGGAAGATGCCCTGGCGAAATTCAAATTGCCTCCCGGATATAAAATAGACTTATTTGCTTCTGAAGTAGAATTTAAAGACATTGAGAATCCGGTTCAGCTATCCTTTGACAATAAAGGTAGATTATGGGTTGCAACTATGCCCACTTATCCGCACTGGCAACCAGGTGATAAAAAACCAAATGACAAGATCATTATTCTTGAAGATACCAATGGCGATGGTAAGGCCGATAAGCAAACCACCTTTTTAGATGGTATACATCTTCCTGTTGGTTTCGAAATAGCCCCTGAAGGAGTCTATGTTTCACAGGGCACCAATCTGGTACTTTACAAAGACACGAATGGTGACAGCAAAGCTGATTCAAAAGAAATTCTTTTAAGCGGTTTTGATGACCATGATACGCACCATGCGCATCATGCGTACACTACAGATCCGTCGGGTGCGATTTACATGGGTGAAGGGGTATTCTTACATACGAATGTAGAAACATCTTATGGCCCGGTTCGCGCTACCAATGGCGGGTTTTACAGATATAATCCTGCGAGGCATCACCTTGAACGAACGGCACAACTCTCCATACCCAATCCATGGGGTATAGCCTTTGACGAATGGGGGCAGAATTTCTTTGCCGAAACCTCCGGACCAGACGTTTTATGGATGATGCCCGGTTCTATCAAACCGAGATATGGTGTAGCAACGCATAAATCAACCAACCTGATTGAAGATAAACACCGGGTACGCCCCACCTCCGGACTTGAATTTATTTCAAGCCGCCATTTTCCGGATGAAGTTCAGGGAGATATGCTGATAAACAATACTATTGGATTTCTCGGTACTAAGGAACATATTATGCAGGAAAATGGCACCGGCTATTCAACAAAACACCGCCAGGATCTGCTTGTTTCGGAGGACAGAAATTTCCGCCCGGTTGATATGGAATTTGCACCTGATGGCTCCCTTTATATTGTAGACTGGCATAATGTGTTGATTGGGCATATGCAGCATAATGTACGTGATCCGCTGCGTGACCATTCCCACGGGCGTATATACCGCATAACCTACCCTTCCAGACCATTGGTAAAACCCGCTAAAATAGATGGTGCAAGCGTTGATCAATTGCTGAATAATCTTAAGTTACCTGAATACCGTACACGCTACCGTACACGCAGGGAACTTCGGGGACGCCCGGTTAATCAGGTACTGACCCAAATTACCAGCTGGACTGCCAAACTTGATAAAAAAGATCCTAAATATGAACATCATCTGCTGGAAGCTTTATGGGTTAGCTGGGGTTTAAATAAGGTAGATCAAAAACTCCTCCGTCAGCTGCTTAAGGCAAAGGATTATCGGGCACGTGCGGCAGCTGTGCGTGTTTTAAGATATACCGGTCATCAGGTTGCTGATCAGACAAACTTGCTGATGCAGGCAGCGGCTGACGTACATGGACGGGTTCGGCTTGAAGCAATTGTAACCGCATCCTGGCTGGGGAAAGACAAAGGCCTTCCCATTGTATTGGAAGCAGGTAAAAAACCATTGGATGAATGGATGGTTCCGGCGTATGAAACAGCCATTGCTCACCTCAATGGATACGAACGTGAGGTTAAAAAAGAAGAACCAATTGTAACCGATCTTAAAGGAGCTGAACGAGATCTGTTCGTTAAAGGAAAAGCAATTTATGCCCGTGATGGCTTCTGCAATACCTGTCACCAGAGCGATGGAAAAGGCCTTAGCAATTCAGGTTTTCCACCTCTTGCGGGCACAAAATGGGTAAACGGAAATGAAGAAAGATTAATCAAACTCGTACTGAAAGGGCTTTATGGTCCAATAGAAGTGCTGGATAAAAAATACCCGGGGCAAGTACCAATGACACCTTTTGCAGGAATGTTAAATGATGAGGAAGTTGCAGCAGTATTGACCTATGTGCGTAATTCATTTGGAAACAAGGCTTCGGCAATTTCACCAGCACAAGTAAAAATGACCAGGGACGCCGTTAAAGACAAAACAGGATTTTACTCACCTGAAGAATTACTTAAGCAACATCCATTAGAGAAATAAACTCATTAAGACGCTATAAAAATGAACCGGAAAAAATACAGACTGCTACTGATCATTCTGATCACCTTTATTCATAACAGCATTTCAATTGCCCAAAGCAATCCAAAATGGGTAGTTTATCAGGGAACTGAAGGGCCAGGGAAAGGCAAACATATTGTATTTGTAAGTGGAGATGAAGAATACCGCTCGGAAGAGGGTTTACCTATGCTGGCAAAAATTTTGGCAGAACGCCACGGGTTTAAGTGCACCGTTCTTTTTTCTGTCGACCCCCAGACAAATAATATTGATCCTGACAATCAAACCAATATCCCCGGACTTGAAAACTTAAAGACAGCCGATCTGATGGTTATGTTATTACGGTTCAGAGAACTACCAAATGAGCAAATGAAACATATTGTGGATTATACCAATGCCGGAAAACCAATTGTAGCCTTACGCACTTCAACACATGCATTCAGCTATTCGCGCAATAAGCAAAACCCCTATGCCAAATACAGCTATAACAGCAAGGTAAAAGGCTGGGAAGGTGGTTATGGAAAGCAGGTGTTTGGCGAAACCTGGATCAATCATCATGGCGTACATACCAAGGAAGGTACCCGGGCATTGGTCAACGGACTTGTAAAAGACCATGCAATTTTGCGTGGAGTAAAAGACATCTGGACCCCAACGGATGTATATGGCATTCTGGGTCTGCCAAATGATGCTCAGGTTTTGCTGTTCGGTCAAACCACAATGGGAATGACCTCCACATCTCCGTTAAGCTATGAAAAGTCGGTCATGCCGGTAGCATGGATAAGAAACTATAACTCAGCAAGCGGTAAAAAGGCAAAGATCTTCACTACAACTATGGGGTCTTCGGTTGATCTGATCAGTGAAGACCTTCGCAGATTGATTGTTAATTCCTGTTACTGGGCTACTGGTTTAGAGAAGCAAATAACTGCGCAAAATAATATTCAGATAGTTGGAGAGTACAATCCAACCATGTTTGGTTTTGGTAAATATCAGAGAGGGCTAAGCCCTTCGACTTTTGAATGGAAGAAATAGTACATTATAGTAAATACTGATCAGGACTCAACAACTACGCCCATTTCGCAAAACTTTTCGATCCGTTCATTGATTACTTCATCAATATCCCGCTTAAGCAACAGGTTAAGGTCTTGAGTGATCTTAGCCTGAATGGTCTTAGCCATTTCTTCAGGATTATGATGGGCGCCTCCAAGGGGTTCTTTGATAATTCCATCGATCAGCTTATTTTTAAACATATCGTCTGCCGTCAGTTTCAGACAGTCTGCTGCTTTCTCTTTATAATCCCAGCTTCTCCACAATATGGAGGAACAGGACTCAGGTGAGATTACCGAATACCAGGTATGTTCGAGCATGTAAACCCGATCGCCAATACCAATACCCAAGGCACCACCGGAAGCTCCCTCACCTACTATAAAGCATAAGATAGGCACTCTCAATACCGACATTTCAAGCAGGTTCCGGGCAATTGCTTCACCCTGACCACGCTCCTCTGCCTCTAAACCGGGATAGGCCCCCGGAGTATCAATAAACGTGATGACCGGTTTATTGAACTTTTCGGCAAGTTTCATCAAACGAAGTGCCTTTCGATAACCTTCAGGATTGGCCATTCCAAAATTACGGTATTGGCGCATTTTGGTATTTACACCTTTTTGATGACCAATGATCATTACCGTTTGCCCGGCAATACTCGCAAAACCACCAACAATAGCCTTATCATCCTTCACCGTACGATCTCCATGCATTTCAATAAAATCATCACAGATCATCTCAATATAAGACAAAGTGTAAGGTCTTTCGGGATGCCGGGATATCTGCACATTTTGCCAGCCACTAAGATTTGAGTAGATCTGATGTCGGGCAGCATCAATCTTAAGCTCCAATTCAGCCAGCGTAGCCGACATATCTACCTTAGTTTTATCAGCTACCTGTTTTACCTTTTCAATCTGCGATTGCAAATCAACAATAGGCTTTTCAAAATCAAATGTTGTACTACTCATAGGTTAAATAAAAGACCCGACTAAATTAGGAAATTAATACCATCGTCAATAAATCTATTTGGGAAAATTGCAAAACTGAATTTACATGAATATAAATCTATTTAGAAAAGGATTCAGGGATTAAAGTTCTTTAACTTTTCCTTCGCCTGGTCCCATGTATTTACAGTTTTCTTTTCGATTGCTGCATTATCAATGTATTGCTGCAAATCCCCAAGGGCTTCCAAAACTACTTTATCTTTTACCCCATCTTTTTTGAAGCGGACCAGATCCAGAATGATAGCTTTATTATTTCCGCTTTCATCGGTTATAAAATTTATTCCATCTATCATTACTTAATAATTTGGGTTGAGAAAAAAAGGAGTTATTGCTGCTCTATGAACGATTTTTGATAAGCAAAGATATGTGATTCAATCAATAATACCACCTCAGTGAATAACCCTGCATAATGTAATTTACACTTATAGGGATTTAAATTGATAGAAAGGGAATCTTTCAACTCATTTCTGATGGGCATAAAAATTAATTATTGCTACTGAGTTAATGATATTTAGTCTCTCGGAAATTCCATAACATGCTTCGATATAATATTCAGGACTATAATAAGACAGAACTTTCATCTTCCCCTGCGACAGAATGGTGAATTCATAGGTGTAAGACTCGTAGATTTCATATTTTTTAGCACAGAAATTTGCTATGTCTTTTTCATCCCTGATTCTGAATAAATCATTTTGCTGAAAGGTTTTCCAGATCTGGTTCATTGAATAGGATGATAAATGCAGATCATTTAATACCCCACTAGTCCCCGAATATAAATATGCCTTAAGCTCTTCGCCTCTTCCGGTTAAAACAAAATATCTTGATTCTGATGCTGCCTCTCCCTGAAAACAGGTACGAAAGGCAACAACAAAGTCATTCTTAAAAAGGAGAGTCCGCATAAATGGCTGAACCCTTGACTCATCATATTTTATCCCGTTCTCAATCCGGAATACTTCCTGACAAAATGCGGGAAGAGCAAATAAAAGACAAACAAGTGTTAAAAATATTTTCAATTTTCTCAGAATTAAGAGTTTTTTATTTACTCCCCAACCATAAAATGGCATTTTTTATCATTTTATTCTGTGATACATTATCAAAAGTAAATGACAATGTACGGTTAGTCTTATCGATTTTATGCTCATAATCAATATCATTATGTCCCATGTTCAAATAAAGCATTTTATAATTCGTATTGGTCCATACGACAGGATAATAACCCTCACGCCAGATCTCATGAGGTTTCGGGCCGGTACCCAACGGAAAA
>Ga0123337_10001329_pt1 | contig 32457 bp, 23 predicted proteins | sample frozenSSSSmetaG_FD_89792 | JGI IMG/M metagenome (GOLD analysis project Ga0123337, IMG submission 89792) | Glacier valley bacterial and archeal communities from Borup Fiord, Nunavut, Canada, to study Microbial Dark Matter (Phase II) -... | ecosystem: Environmental > Aquatic > Freshwater > Ice >...
GTTTCGTGACACGGTTATGGTGGTGGCCTGTGGTTTACACAACCTGCGGGTAGGAAGTCCAAACAGAGCTTACCTCGCGCATGAGCGCGATAAAGACCAAAATAACTCCGCATAATCTTTATTCTACAATTCACTTTTTTTACGCATGAAACAGAAGGAATCACGGGGTATCCGGGAAATTGCCCGACGGGCTAATGTGGCCATCTCTACGGTAGATCGGGTAATTCATAACCGTATCGGCGTATCGGCGGTTACCCGCGAGAAAATCACTAAAATCATTGCCGAATTAAAGTACCAGCCAAACTTGCTGGCCAGCCGACTGGCTTCGGGGAAGATTATTACACTCGCCGTTTTGATTCCATCCGTCACGGAAGACACCGATTTCTGGGAAGCTCCTTTGCGCGGCATTCAGCGGGCCGCAGCCGACATTAAACAGTACGGCATAAACGTAGAGCTGCTTTTGTTTGACCTGCGTGATGCTGCCTCATTTGTTACCCAGGCCAATCGGGTGCTGGATACCGGAGTGGACGGGTTAGTGATAACACCAGCCTTTGTAGAGGAAGCAGAACGGATTACCACGGCCTGCCGGGAAGCGGGTATACCATACGTCTTTATCGACTCTAACCTGCCGGATCAACTGGGTTTATCGTACATTGGGCCTCCCCTCTTTCAAAGCGGTTACCTGGCCGGAAAATTAAGCACCTACGCGCTGCGCGAAGACAGTACATTACTGATCGTCAACATCGCTACGGCCTCAGATAATTACACCTACAAACAGATTGAGGAAGGCTTCCGATCCTACTTCACCGATCAGCGGTATCGCTACCCCATCCGGCGGCTGAATATTCATCAAACCGATTATCCATCGGTAGCCCGCCACCTGCATCAACAGTTCAATGCTGACCCAACGATTGATGCCGTGTTCGTTACTAACTCCAGAGCCTTTTTGGTTGCCCGCTTTCTGGAACATACCGCCCTACCCCGCAAACCGCTCCTGATTGGCTACGATCTGGTCAACGAAAATAGGCATTACCTTGCCAACGGCCTCATCGACTTTCTGATTTGTCATCAACCTGAAGATCAGGGCTACCGGAGCATCATGGCCTTGTATCAGTTTCTGGTCCTGTCTGCCCCTATCTCAAAGGAATATTACATGCCCATCGACATCATTACGCGGGAAAATCAGGCCTTTTATCGAAATTAGGATAACACGCCCTGAGCATATCTCTACCCCGTAATTTACCGCAGGCTGGGAGAAAATGTAAATCTTTTTGAAAGAATTTGACAAATACTAATTTTTACTACATTTACGGGTACGTACCCGCACAGGCCATTCCCGTCTCATTTTGTCTGACCAATTCCGTGCATGAATAAGCCAATTCAGCCCCGCCGAACCTTTCTGAAAAGTGCTGCTCTGGGAGGCATTACCCTAAGTTTACCCGCAGCAGCCTGGTCCCCGCAACGCGGTAACCAAATGGAGAAAGGGAAGCGTGTGGGCATTATTGGCCTGGACACTTCCCACAGCCCGGCTTTCGTAAAAGCACTGAATGCCGAAAAACCCGATGCCGATTATGCCGAATTTACCGTCGTAGCCGCTTATCCGTACGGCAGCCGTGACATTGAAAGCAGTACGAAGCGGATTCCGGGCTACATTGACGAAGTCAAAAAAATGAATGTTGAAATCGTGGATTCCATCGACGACTTATTAAAAAAAACCGATGTCATCCTGCTGGAAACCAACGATGGACGGCTGCATCGTGAACAGGCCATTCAGGTCCTGAAAGCGGGAAAACGCGTGTTTATCGATAAGCCAATGGCCGCTTCACTTGCCGATGTCACGGCCATTTTCGAGGCTTCCCAAACGTACGGCATTCCCCTTTTCTCGGCTTCTTCCCTGCGCTACATAAAAGGTGCTGAGAATATCGACAAAAGTAAAGTACTCGGGGCCGATACCTTTAGCCCCGCTACGCTGGAAAAAACGCATCCTGACTTTTTCTGGTACGGCATTCACGGCGTCGAAACCCTGTACACGGTCATGGGTACCGGCTGCCGGGAGGTATCTCGGGTGCATACGCCGGAAACGGACGTAGTGGTGGGTACCTGGGCCGATGGGCGCATCGGTACGTTTCGCGGCACCCGCACGGGTAAACACGACTACGGCGGAACAGTATATACCACCGAGGGTAACGTTCGGCTGGGGCCCTACGCAGGATACGAACCGCTCCTGAAAGAAATTATCGGGTATTTCGAGACTGGCAAAGTGCCTGTTTCCCCGCAGGAAACCACCGAGATTTTCGCTTTTATGGAAGCCGCCGACGAAAGCAAACGCCGGGGCGGGGCCGCCGTAACGCTGCAAAGCATGATGGACAAGGTAAAAAAGTAAGCGTTTGCCAACCCAAACGTGCCCCCTGAAAACGATCAAGTGAATTTGTGTTTTCGTCACGTGCTAATCACGCCCAAACCCGCAAAATCATGTTGAACAAAAATGTGTCAAGGCGTGAATTTATCAAACGAAATTCGCTGACCGGCCTGGGTGCCGTTTTAACGCCGTCACTGCTGGCAAATAGCATTGAGAAGCAGGTCATTTCGGCGCCGATGTCCGCTTCCACTGGCCCGGCAATCTATTCGTCTTCCGGCAGGCCCGCGTTGCTGGGTGGCGCACCGCTTCGTACCAAAGAGTGGCCGACCTGGCCCATCTGGAAACCGGAAACCGACGAAAAACAACTTCTGGAGGTAATCAGGAGCGGGGTCTGGTCGCGGGCAAAATTGGCCAATGAGTTTGAACAGAAATGGGCGCAGACACTGGGAGTCAAACGAAGTTTGCTGGTCGTGAATGGCACCAACGCCCTGATTATCGCCCTGAACCAGCTCAACATCCGCGCGGGCGACGAGGTGATTGTGCCGCCCTATACGTTTATCGCCACAGTTTCGGCCGTACTGGCCACGGGTGCCATGCCCATTTTTGTGGACGTTGATCCGGAAACGTTTCAAATCGACCCGGCTAAAATAGAGGCCAGAATTACCCCGCGCACCAAAGCGATTATGCCCGTCCATATTCTGGGCCTGCCTGCCGACATGACCCGGATTATGGCCATCGCCAAAAAGCATAATCTGGTAGTAGTAGAAGACGCCTGTCAGGCCCATCTGGCCGAACTAAACCACCAGAAAGTAGGCACCATCGGCCACGCGGGCTGTTTCAGCTTTCAGAATTCCAAGAACCTGCCCATCGGCGAGGGCGGGGCTATTGTCAGCAACGACGATGCCTTTATGGACCGCTGTTTCTCCTACCAGAATTTCGGCAATCCCTACGGAGCGGGTGTAGGCTCGGTAAGCATCGGCAGCAGTATGCAGGGGACAAAATTGCGAACAACCGAGTATCAGGCGGCCATCGGTCTGGCGCAGTTAGAACGGCTGGATGCCCAAACTACCACGCGTAATGAAAACGCGGGGTATCTTAAATCGAAAATAAAGGACATTCCCGGCATTGTGCCCTACAAACTGTACGATGAGGTAACGCGGGGGGCATTTCACCTCTTCCCGTTCCGGTATCAGAAAGAGGGATTCAAAGGATTGCCACGGGCGGGTTTTCTAAAAGCACTTCAGGCCGAGGGTGTTCCCTGTTCGAGTGGGTACGCCACGCTGAACAATCAGCCCTACCTGAACGACGCGTTTCAATCGAAGAATTTCCGTAAAATCTATCCGAAGGAGATGCTTGATTTTAAGCAGTACGTAGCGCAGAATCAATGTCCGCAAAACGACCGGTTGTGCAATGAGGAAGCCGTGTGGTTTACGCAGAATCTGCTGCTCGGCCCGCAGTCGGATATGGACGAAATAGTCGCTGCCATCGAGAAAGTCCATACCTATGCGGAGCAACTGGCGAAGCTGAACAATAAATGAAACATCCTTTTTTTCGGTTACTTATTCTTGACTTGCTCCTCACGGGCGGCACATTCGCCAAAGCCGGAGCGCATCCGCCGGTTGTGGCTACCGGCTGGAAAGCGGGGGTGGCAACGGTGGTCATTACGCCCAGACAACCGATGTGGATGGCGGGTTTCGCGGTTCGCAACCATCCGTCGGAGGGGACGCTGCATGATTTGTGGGCCAAAGCCCTGGTGCTGGAAGATGAGAGCGGCAAGCAGGTGGTGCTGATTACGGCGGACTTGCTGGGATTTCCTAAAGCCATCTCCGATCGGTTACGCGACCGGCTCAACGCAAAATTTAGTTTGTCGAAGGCGCAGATTATCCTGAGCAGTTCGCACACCCATTCGGGACCGGTGCTGACGGATGCCCTGCCGGATATTTACCCGCTGGATGCGGAGCAATTAGCTAAAATCAGTCAGTATTCGGCTACGCTGGAAGATCAGCTTGTCGCGTTAGTCGGCGATGCCATCAAAAATAAAGAACCTGTAACACTATCTGCGCAAAACGGCGTTACCCGCTTTCAGGTAAACCGGCGCAACAACAATGCTGCCGTTCTGCCCCGGCTTACCGAACTGCAAGGCCCGAATGATTACGCCGTGCCGGTTATTAAAGTGCTGACGGCTGCGGGCAAATTGAAGGCCATCACCTTTGGGTACGCCTGCCATCCCACGGTACTGGACATTTATGAGTGGTCGGGAGATTACGCCGGGTTTGCCCAGTTGGAACTGGAGAAAGCGCATCCGGGAACGGTAGCCCTATTTTTTCAGAGTGCCGGTGCCGACCAGAACCCCCTCCCCCGCCACTCGGTGCCACTGGCGCGGCAGTACGGCCGGGAGCTGGCGGCTGCGGTAGAGCGCGTACTGGAGGAGCCAATGCGAGGCTTGCCGGCACGGCTGACAACGGCCTATTCGGAAGTAAATCTCGCCTTAGCCAAGCCGCCCACCGAAGCAGAACTAACGACTATGACAAAAACAGAGTTGGCGTATCAGAAACGGTGGGCCGACCGGATGCTTGCCAAACTCCGGCGGGGCGAACCGTTCCGCACCAGTTATCCCTATCCGGTGCAGGTGTGGCAACTCGGCGACCTGCCCCTGATTAGTTTGGGCGGTGAAGTAGTGGTTGACTATGCCATTAAACTCAAACAGATTTTTGGCCCGGAAACCATTGTTGTCGGCTACGCCAATGATGTAATGACCTATATTCCCTCGACCACGATTTTACGGGAGGGTGGTTATGAAGGCGATCTGGCGCATATCGTGTATGGCCTGCCGTCTGTCTGGGATGCTTCCATTGAAACAACCATTTTATCCGAAGTGCTCAAACTGGCCCGGCAGGCCGGGGTACCCACGCCTTAGAAACTGTTTGAGTTAGCGATTGGAGACGAAACCACTATGTCAGAAACGAACAGCGCACCTTTTCTTACAGCGAAGCGGTATTACTCTGGTTTTGAACTGGCTCATGATACCTACAATGCCATTTCGGTGGCCAGCGATGGCAAAGCCTATTACGTACTCTCGTCCGAATCACTCGAACGGGGCGGGCAGATGTACGTCTACGACCCCGAAACGGATAAAACCCAATTCATTGCTGATCTGACCGAGGTGTGTGGTGAAAAGGATAGGAAAGCCATTCCGCAGGGAAAAAGCCACGTCCGGTTTTACGAACATGCCGGCAAGCTGTATTTTGTCACCCACGTGGGTCTGTACGAACTCATCGACGGTATGGAGCGGCTACCCGAAAACGTACCGCAAGGCTACGGACTGTACCCCGGTGGCCATATTCTGTCGTATGAGCTGGCAACTGGTGAATTTGCCGATTTGGCGATTGCCCCCGACGGCGAAGGCCTGATTACCATGACCCTAGATGGCAGGCGCGGCCATATTTACGCGCTCACCTGGCCACTGGGGCGTTTGCTGCATTACGACCTGAACACGGGTAAACTGACCAGTGCCGGACTCACGTGCGGGCGGGGCGAAGCCGGTACCGTGGGGAATGATTACCGGGTTATCTGCCGGTCGATGTTTGTTGATGCGGGCGACGGTACGCTTTATCTGTCAACGGCCGAGGGCGACATTCTTGCCTACCAGCCCGGTTCGGCAACCCTTAGAAACGTAGCAGACGTTGACTTACGGCTCGATTATTTTGGTCAGTACGACCCCACCCGGCCGGGCAGCATGGGTTACAACTGGCGAAAAATTTTCTGGCACGATTCCGAACAGGTGGCCTACGGTGTACACGGCAATTCGGGCTATCTGTTCCGGTTCAACCCCCGCCAGCCAACGCTTGAGCTGGTAGACCGGATTGCGTCGGAGCCATCGAAGCGGAGTGGTATGTTCGACCAGTTCAGTTACGGCTACCTGGGGTTTCAGCCGGGGGCCGATGGCGAAACGATTTACTACCTCACGGGCGGCCCCATTTATCAGGATGGCAAGCGACTAAAGGGCGAAGACCACATTGCACGGGGCGCGGCCAAAGGACTGGAAAACCTGCATCTGATAACGTACAGCATTCGCAATCGCCACTACCAGGATCACGGACCGGTTTTCTACGCCGATGGTACGCGCCCTACCTACGTCAACTCCGTAGCCATTGGCCACAACGGAGTAGTATATACGCTGGCCCGGTTTGAGCATGCGGGTACCGAAATTCAGGATTTGGTAAAAATCCCCAATCCATTTGCCGAAGTATAACCCAACCCCGGCCTTCCTTTTAACGTGAGTACATATTACCAGATATGACAATGAAAAGCACTGATCCAACCGCGCCTTCGCGCCGGGATTTTATCCAGAAAACCCTGCTGGGAACGGCCCTCGTATCCGTCGGCGGAATTTTGCCCGGTTTCAGCCCCAAAAGCTACGCCCGTATTCTGGGGGCCAACGAAAAAGTACGGGTGGGCATGATGGGGGTGAACAGCCGGGGACTGGCTTTGGCCAGCAACTTCGCCCTCCAGACCAATTGTGAAGTCATTTCCGTGTCGGACGTCGATACACGGGCGGCCGATAAATGCCTGACAACGGTGGAAGGGATTCAGAAAGCGACCCCAAAAAACCAGCCCGATTTCCGCAAAGCCCTGGAAAACAAGGACATGGATGCACTGGTGGTAGCCGCCCCCGACCACTGGCACGCGCCAGCCGCCATTCTGGCTTCCAAAGCGGGCAAACACGTTTACCTCGAAAAGCCCTGCAGCCACAATCCCCACGAAGGCGAATTGCTGGTAGCGGCTCAGAAAAAGTATAAAAACGTAATTCAGATGGGCAATCAGCGACGCTCGTGGCCCAACGTGGCAAAGGGTATTCAGGAGGTTCACAACGGGGCCATTGGTCGGGCCTACTTTGCCAAAGGCTGGTACACCAACAACCGGCCCTCCATCGGCACCGGCAGCCAGGTACCCGTGCCAGCCTGGCTGAATTACGACCTGTGGCAGGGGCCCGCCCCCCGTATGCCCTACAAAGACAATATTCTGCACTACAACTGGCACTGGTTCTGGCATTGGGGCACGGGCGAGGCCCTCAATAACGGTACCCATATGCTCGACCTGATGCGCTGGGGTTTGGACGTAACGTACCCAACCAACGTGACCTCGTCGGGGGGGCGCTACCGCTATAAAGACGACTGGCAAACGCCCGATACGCAGGTGATTAGCCTGGAATTTGGCGACGACAAGGCCATGACCTGGGAGGGCCGAAGCTGCAACGGCCGCACCGTGGAGGGCAATAGCGTAGGCGTCATTTTTTACGGCGATGCGGGGTCACTGCTCATCGAATCGGGCAATGCCTACAAAATTTTCGACTTAGAGAACAAGGTAGTCAAAGAAGTAAAGAATGATTTTCAAATTGACGCGCGCAACAAAATGAACCCCTCGCAGGCCCTCGATGCCATTCATATTCAGAACTTCTTCGACGGCATCAAAAAAGGAACCGCGTTGACCTCCGACATCGTGGGCGGGCACCAGAGTACGCTGCTGGCGCAGTTGGGAAACATTGCCCTGCGTGCCGGCGGAGTCCTCCACACCGACCCCGCCAACGGGCACATCAAAAACAACCCCGAAGCCCAGAAACTGTGGCAGCGGACGTATCAGAAAGGCTGGGAGCCAACGGTTTAGGCAAGAAGTTTTTTTTGTCATTCCGAGGAAACATCTTCGGGTGAGACTAAAAAAACCTTTACACCTCCGAAGATACTTCCTTCGTCAGCATGACAAAAAAAACAGTATATGGCTCCACTAACCCTTGATGTCCAGCAGTTAAGCAAGCGAGAGACCATCGTCTCCATCGGGCTCATCGGGCTGATGTTCTTTATATTCGGGTTTGTTTCCTGGGTCAACTCCATCCTGATTCCCTACTTCAAGATTGCCTGCGAACTGACCAGTTTTCAGGCGTATTTAGTGGCCTTTGCGTTCTACATCGCTTATTTCATCATGTCGGTGCCCGCGTCGTACCTGCTTAAGGCGGTAGGATTCAAAAAAGGGATGATGATTGGATTCTGGGCGATGGCCCTGGGCGCGTTTATTTTTGTCCCGGCTGCCCAAACCCGCACCTACGGCATTTTTCTGATGGGGCTTTTTACCATTGGCATTGGGCTGGCTATTCTGCAAACGGCGGCCAACCCGTACATTACCATGCTGGGTCCGCAGCAACGGGCCGCTCAGCGCATCAGCCTGATGGGTATCTGCAACAAAGCCGCCGGGATTCTGTCGCCACTAGTTTTTGCCGCGGTTATCCTGCGCCCCACTGATACCGATCTCTTCGCGCAGTTGGGTACGATGGGGCCTGCCGAGCGGGGTGCCGCGTTGGACGAACTGATCCGGCGGGTGATGCTGCCCTATTCGGTGCTGGGTGTCTTTTTATTTATCCTGGGCTATCTGGTATACCGTTCTCCCCTGCCTGAACTAAATACCGAACGCGAAACTCCCGAAGTAGCCACCGCCAATGCGGGGAAAACCAGCATTTTCCAGTTTCCGCATCTGGTGCTGGGGGCGTTGGCGATCTTCCTGCATGTCGGTACGCAGGTCATCGCCATCGACACCATTATTGGCTACGCCGGGTCAATGGGCATCAGTCTGCTGGAAGCCAAAGTGTTTCCCTCCTACACTCTCTTTTGCACCATTTGTGGCTACGTACTGGGCATCATCGCCATTCCCCGTTTTATCAGTCAGGTGAATGCGCTGCGGATCTGTACGCTATTGGGTACTGCCTTTACGCTGCTGATTATTTTTACGCAGGGCGCTTTTGTATTTCTGGGCCATACTACCGACGTATCCATCTGGTTTGTAGTACTGCTGGGGCTGGCCAATTCTCTGATTTGGGCGGGTATCTGGCCGCTGGCCCTGGACGGTCTGGGGCGGTTTACCAAAGTAGGCGCGTCGATTCTGATTATGGGCCTGTGCGGCAATGCCATATTACCCCTTTTCTACGGCTACTTCGCAGATCGCTTTGATTTGCGAACGGCCTACTGGGTACTTCTCCCCTGCTATCTGTATTTGGTTTTTTACGCCGTAAAAGGGCATCAGCTTCGCAAATGGGCCTTCTGAAAATAACAAACGGCATCCTCATTACGCCCTATCGCTACATCCGGGGTGGCACCCTCGTACTGGAGGATGGCCGCATCCGGGGGGTGCACGAGCGGGATGTAGACGTGCCGGGAGCCATTGAATTCGATGCGGGCGGACACTACGTAGCCCCCGGCTTCATCGACATCCACGTGCACGGGGGCGGTGGGTACGACTTCATGGATGGCACCGAAACGGCTTTCCTGACCATTGCCGAACTTCACGCCCGCTACGGCACAACGGCGATGGTACCCACCACGCTGACCGCCAAAAAAGAAGACCTGCTGCATACCCTGGACGTGTACGAACAGGCCCACCGCAACAACCACCGGGGCGCCACGTTCCTTGGCATGCATCTCGAAGGCCCGTATTTTGCCCAGAGTCAGCGGGGCGCGCAGGACCCGCGCTACATCCGTAACCCCGACCCGCGCGAGTACGAGGAGATTCTGGGGTATTCGTCGTCCATTGTGCGCTGGAGTGCCGCACCCGAACTTCCCGGTGCCATCGCCTTCGGTCGGCGGCTGCGCGAAAAAGGGATTCTGGCCGCCGTAGCACATACCGATGCCGTGTATGACGATGTTCTCGCGGCCTACGAAAACGGCTACTCGCTGGCTACGCACCTGTACTCGGCCATGTCGGGTGTAACGCGCCGGAACGCCTTTCGCTACGCGGGCGTGATTGAAAGCTGCCTGCTGCTGGATATGGATGTCGAACTGATTACCGACGGGGTACATCTGCCCGCGCCGTTGCTCAAACTGGTGTATAAAATCAAAGGGGCCGGTCGCACCGCCCTGATTACCGATGCCATGCGGGCCGCCGGTATGCCCGAAGGAGAAAGCACGCTGGGATCGCTCAAAAATGGCCTGACCGTTATTGTCGAAGATGGCGTGGCCAAACTACCCGACCGCTCCGCGTTTGCGGGCAGCGTAGCCACCACCGATCAACTCGTTCGAAATATGATACAACTGGCCGACGTATCACTTTTAGATGCTGTTAGGATGGCCAGTACTACGCCCGCCCGGATTATGGGTGTGGAAGACCGTAAAGGGACGCTGACACCCGGCAAAGATGCCGACCTGGTTATTTTCGATGAGAACATAACTGTTTTGGCTACACTTGTTCAGGGAAAGTTTATTTATTCAACTCAACCAACAGCAGCATTGTAATGGCAGCAGCAACCCCCGCTACCCGCACCTTTACCGTTGACCTGCTTCGGGTTCAGGTAGTCGAAAACCGACAGGAACTCGGCCGGCAGGCGGCCCTGACCGCAGCAAATAAAATCCGGGCATTACAGCAGACGCAGGATTTTGTCAACATCATCTTTGCGTCGGCACCCTCGCAGAACGAGTTCCTGACGGCGCTGGCTCAGCAAGCAGGCATCAACTGGACCCGGATTCGGGCCTTCCATATGGATGAATACATTGGTCTGCCCGCCAATGCCCCTCAAACGTTTGGCCGGTATTTGAAACAGCAACTCTTCGACAAAGTACCCATCCATCAGGTGTTTTATCTGGAAGGTAATGCCCCCGATGCGCAGCAGGAATGTCTGCGTTACGGTGCCCTGCTTGAAGCATACCCCACCGATATTACCTGCATGGGTATCGGCGAGAACTGCCACATTGCCTTCAACGACCCCCACGTGGCCGACTTTAACGACCCTGCCCTGATCAAGCAGGTGGATCTTGATTTAACGAGTCGGATGCAGCAGGTACACGACGCGTGTTTTGAACGTCTGGAGCAGGTACCCACCCATGCCCTGACGCTAACCATTCCAGCCCTGCTGCGGGCGCACCACCTGTTCTGCATGGTGCCGGCAGCTCAGAAAGCCGAAGCCATCCAGCACACGTTGGGGGATGCTATTTCGGAAAAGTATCCATCCACTATTTTGCGAAACCACGCCGACGCGACCCTGTTCATCGACTCCGACAGTGCCCGGATGGTTCCTGGTAGCTGATTCATGAAAGGCGAAGATTGAACCACGTTCGAAATAGATTATTTTCTGATGGACTATGCTGTCTCACCAGTAAGTATTCCAGACGGTGAGTTTGTTTTGTGTAGCCCGGACAAGAGTATCCGGACTACACAAAACAACTTCAAAATAACGAAGTCTTTACGGGCAGGTTTAGCGGATTGGGGCAAAAGACGGGTAACAAGCCCTCTTCCCTTTCCGCAAATTTTGTAAAGGCTTTACTTAATCCTGTAATTGATCCCTCTGGTGTCCCCGTTACATTTGTGACTGTTGCAATGAAACTCATGCCAACCACTCACCTGACCCGTTTTCTTTGCTGCTCACTGGCTCTGGTCGTGCTGCTGAGCAGTACGGGGTTTGGCATGGTCGAGCATTGGTGCAAAATGCGGGGACACACCAAATCGCTGTTGGTAGCCGCGGATGGGTGCAGGAAGTCCTGCCCAGCCGACCGAACACCGGAACCGGCTTCGGGTGAACACTCGCTTAAGAGGATGCCCTGCTGTAAAACGACTCTTTCGTACGAACACCTCGACGTGAGCCGCTTCGTAACGGATCAACACCCGGTGGCGGTCCCTCAGCCCGCTGAATTTATCCCCAATCCTGAATTCCGCCTGCTGCTGGCGGCTATTCTACCCGCCGACAGGCTATCGGCAGCTCCTTCGCTTGCCGACGATCCGCTACCCCGAACGGGACGGTTCAGGCTCATCTCCCTCTGTACCTGGCTTATCTGAGCCTGTCTCGCTGACTAATTACTCGCTGACGGATGTGTTTACCATCCTGGTCGGCGGGCATACGGCGTTCAATCCCATGCTTCACGTACCCGTTTGTGGCTTCTCAGGCTCTTTTCTCTGCCAGAGTTGTACGGGTTTGTATCCCTCAATCAGTATAAACGCTAATTCGCAATGAAGAAGTTAGTCATTCGGGCAGCCTTGCCCCTGTTACCCCTGTTCGTTTTATCAGGGTGTATGAACATGGACCATACCAATGGTATGCAGCCTGTACTTACCATTAATTATCCGGCAGCCTACGTGGTCAATGCGGAAGGGAATAGCCTGTCTGTCATTGATCTGGCTACGCAGCAGGTTAAAGAAACCATTTCGTTCGGAGCCGCATCGGGTGGGCATTCGGGGTCGTCAATGCCCAACATGGTTATGTGGCCGCATCACATTTATCGCTCGCCCGATGGTACTAAACTCAGCATTGGGGTACCCGGTATGGATCTCAGCGCCGGTCATGCGGGTGGCATGTCGGGCATGACCGGCCGGGTACTGGTAGTAAACCCTAAAACCGGTGCGACGACGGTCAATCAGCAAACACCGGTCATGAACCACAACGCGGTGTTTTCGCCCGATGGCACCGAACTCTGGACATCTCAGATGGATAGGGCAGGTAAGGTACTGGTGTATGATGCGGCTACAATGGCCCTCAAAAACACCATTGCAGTAGGCATGGAACCCGCCGAAGTAACGATGTCCTCAACCGGCGGTCGGCCACTGCCACAATATGCGTTTGTGGCTAATGGCATGAGCAATACGGTCTCGGTAATCAGCGTAGCCAGCAAATCGGTTGTTAAGACGATCCCGGTGGGCGACGACCCGGTGGGAGCCTGGCCGGGGACGGATGGGAAGATGTACGTTGATAATGAAAAAGGGCAGACCGTCAGTGTCATTGACGTGGCTACGCTAAGCGTAGTGGAAACCATTCAACTGGGCTTCACGCCAGGCTACGTGGCCTATCATCCCACTCGTAATGAACTTTGGGTAAGTCAGGCTGGCACAGGTAATAAGGTGATTGTTTTCGAGCGGATAAACAACGCCTGGATGAAAATGGGCGAGGTCATAACCGGCCTGGATGCCCACGCTATAACCTTCACCGAAGATGGTTTAACCGCCTACGTTACCAATCAGGGGGCGGCTACGGTATCAGTTGTCAATGTGCCGACCCGGACCAGGAAACAGGACATCGCAGTAGGGAAGAAGCCCAATGGCATCGTACTCAGTTATTGATCGTCCGATGAACTGTACCTGGCCACGACGACATCAACAGTGACTTGCTCCGGGTACTCTCGGTTCTGAAGCTATTGACCATTTCGCCGGGGGTTCGCGCTGTATTTTGTTTCATCACCCCGGTTTCGGTGCAAGCCCGGATCGGTTCAAAAATAAACCGTTTTTTAAATCTGTGTTTCATACAATCAATTTCTGTAATCCCATGAAAACCATTCGATTCTCGCTGGCCGCGCTGGCCCTCGCCCTGATTTCGGTCACTACCTACGCCCAAACGGCACCAGCCCTGACCGCCTACTACGGCGTAAAAGATGCCTTAGTCCGCACGGATGCGGCCAAAGCCAAAATGCAGGCTACTGAACTGGTAGCTGCGCTGACCAGCGTAGACGGGACCAAACTGCCGGCTGCCGACAGGAAAGCACTCGTTACTGCGAAGACCAACGCCACGGCTATTAGCAGAACAACCGATGTAGCCGCGCAGCGGGAGCAGTTCGAGGCTCTGTCAACCAGCATGATTACCCTGGTAAAAGCCACCAAACCCGCCAAAGCGTATGTGCAGTATTGCCCGATGGTCAGCGCATCGTGGCTGAGTGACAGCAAGGAGGTAAGGAATCCCTACTACGGCGATAAAATGCTCAAGTGTGGATCAGTGAAGGAAGAAATTTAAGGACCACTACGCCCGAAACAGCCTGGAAGCTGTTTCGGGACTTACGCCTTGACGATGGCTCAGCAGGAACTCTTTATCAAGAACATGGTGTGCGACCGCTGCATCTGGGTGGTCCGCTATGAACTGAATCAGTTAGGCTATCTGGTGGCCCAGATCGAACTGGGCCGGGCCGTTATCGATGGCTCATCGGCAGACCTTTCCCGGATCGAACCCGCACTCAAACGGCACGGCTTCGCGCTGCTCACCGATAAGACCGCGCGGGTGGTCAACCAGGTAAAAACGCTCATTATCGATCTGATTCAGAGTGGCCGAATTGCCGACCTGCACATCACGCTGTCGGATTATTTATCGGGGCAGGTCGGCCTGGATTATGCCCACCTGAGCCACCTGTTTTCAAGCACCGAAAGCCTGACCATCGAGAAGTTCTGGATTATGCAGCGGGTTGAGCGGGCCAAAGAGTTATTAAGCTATAATGAACTGGCTATCAGTGGAATTGCTACGCAGTTGGGCTACAGCAGTGTGGCGTATCTGACCAACCAGTTCAAGCAGATAACGGGCCTGACTCCGGCCGCTTACCGCAATCAGAACATCGCCGACCGCAACCCGCTGGACTGGATTTGACAGGCCGGAAATGTTGCTACTCCGGACGAGAATTGTGTAACGAAATCAGGGTGTTTTCAGGCGATATTTGTTTTATAACCAGAACATAAAGCAAACGCTATGGAAACGATCAAATTGAAGACTAATATCAAGTGTGGGGGCTGCGTAGCCGCCGTAACGCCGTTTCTCAACCAGTCGGTAGGAGCTGGTAACTGGCAGGTCGATACGCAGAACCCCGATAAAGTACTGACGGTAAAAACGGAAGGCATACCTGCCAGTGCCGTTCAGAAAGCCGTTCAGCAGGCGGGCTACAAGGCCGAGGTATTGTCATAACCGGCAACCGCTTCGGAGTTAAAAAGCCGCTCTGAACAGGGTGGCTTTTTTGTGAGCCGCTCCGTTGACAACCGATGCTGTAAATTAGGGTGACTATGAATCGACTGATTTTTTTAATGCTAAGCTGGTTATCAGCGGGCAGTGCTTTAGCCCAACAATCTTTGTCCGAAGCGGATGTGGTGGCTTTAGTGCTGGCCAACAGTCCGGCTATTCAGGCATCGGACTTGAGCATCCGGCAAAACCAGCAATTGCTCAAAGGGGCCTACACCATTCCGAATCTCGACGTGTTTACTGATAGTCCAACGGGTAGTTTTTACACCATCGGCATGAACCAGTCCTTCCAGTTACCAACGGTTTATAAACGGCAGTACCAGCTACAAAATGGTCAAATTGGACTCGCCCAGACCGAAAAGCGCATCACTGAGAACGACATTCGGTTTCGGGTTCGCAACCTGTATCTGGCCCTGCAATACGCCGAAGCGGTTCAACGTCAATACCAGTTTCAGGACAGTGTGTATAACCAGCTTCGCATCATTGCCGGTCGGCAGTTTGTGGCGGGTCAAATTGATTATCTGAGTAAAACGTTTACCGAATCGCAGGCGGGTGAGGTACAAAATCAACGGGTGCAGGCCCAAACCGACGTGCTTACCGTGACCAGGCAGTTACAGCGGCTGTCTGGACGTACCGAGCCGATTCAAATAGCCCTGTTGCAACGAAACCTGACCGATGTAGGAGGGGTAGTGATAGACTCATTATCATTTGGCCAGAATCCGGCGCTGGCTTTTTTACGCCAAACCGAAATCATCAGCCAGCAACAGATTGGGCTGGAACGCGCCCGGTCGCTGCCGGGTGTTATGGTGGGTTACTATAACCAGGGGGCACAAGAAACGACTGCCCAACTCCGGTTTCGCTTCGGCCTGACCTTGCCGGTCTGGTTCGGGCAATACCGGAGCCGAACAACAGCGGCCCAGACGGGGCTGCAATTGGCCCGGCAGCGTACCGCAGCCCAGGCACAAACGCTATCGGTGGATTTGCAACAGGCGCAGGGCGATTTACTGAAATTTCGGCAAGCCCTGGATTATTACGAAACCACCGGGCTGCGCCAATCTGACGAGTTGATCAGCACGGCCCGGCGATTAGTCGATAGCGGCCAGACCGATTTTGTCAGTTTTCTCCGCACCACCAACGACGCGTATGCGATCCGTCAACGGTATTTAGATGCCCTTCGCAACTACAACCAGTCTATCCTGACGATTAATTATTTAACTGGAAACCTATGAAAAAGCTCCTGTTGATGACCCTGTTCCTGGGGCTAATGCGTACGGGTAACCAAAACGCCATAGCACATGGCGGAGAGGATCATGGCGCGGCCAAAGCTCCTGCCGGGAAAGCCATGACCTACTTCACCAGTCAGGCTGTTTCGGAAAAGTATGAACTTGTTCTGCACTATGAACCGCTGGAAGCTGGTGAAGCGGGTAAACTTCGGCTCTACATCAACGAGTTTGAAACGAACCGCCCGGTTGACGGGGCAACGCTACAGGTGGCAAGTCCCGAAGACCCCAAACTGGCGGTTGCCATAAAGCCAATCGGTAAGGGCGTTTATGAACTGGCCGGGACGTTTCCCGCCAAAAAAACCTACTCGCTGACGGTGAATCTGAATGCCAAACCGGGTGCTGATTTACTCTTGCTGACGGGGGTCGCAGTAGGCAAGGAACTGCCTACTGCGGATATCGAAGCCCCGGCTGCCGCCCATTCCCACTGGTACGAATCGCCGTATATATTGCTGGGGAGCGGGTTGTTGCTGGGCATGGTGCTGATGTTTGTGGGGATGCGCGTCCGTAATAAACGGGTTATCGGCGGTCTGATTCTGCTGGGCTGCCTGCTTCCTGCCGCCCACTGGCAAGGCGCCGTTGCCCACGGGGGCGACGATCACGGGGCCGCTGGCGCGTCGGGCGGGGCTGCCTCATCTACCTTTGGCATCCCCAAAGAAACCCAGTTTGTTTTTGGCGTTCTCACTCAGCCTATTGAAGCCGGGGATCAAAACCAGACGACTAAACTTGCCGGTACGATTCTTCCCTCCTCTACCGGGCAGGCCGTCGTGCAATCACCCCAGGTGGGTCGGATTACGGCCCTGCGGGTGCGGGTGGGGCAGGCGGTCAGCAAAGGCCAGACGCTGGCGGTGGTTGAACAAGCCATTGATGCCGCAACCCAGATCAATTTCCAGGCCGAGCGCAATAACCTGATGGCCGAATTTCAGGCGGCTAAACAGGAGTATGATCGCCTGAAAACCATTGCCGACATTGCCGCCAAGCGGGATGTGACCGAGGCCGAAGCCCGATTTAATAAAGCGCAGGCCAATCTACGGGTATTTAACAGCATTGCCCAGAACGGGAGCGGTAGTGCGCGTACCATTTCATTGAAGGCACCGATTGCCGGTATTGTTGGCACGTTCAATGCCGCCATTGGCTCTACGGTCAACGTAGGCGAAACGGTTTTTACCATCACCAATCTGGGAAAAGTGTATATCGAAACTCAGGTTTTTGAGCAGGATTTGGCGGTGGTACGCTCGGCTGAATCGTTCCGGGCCGAAGCGGTCAATGATGCGGGCAAGATGGCTACCGCCCGGTTGTTATCACAGGCCCAGACCATCAACGCATCCAACCAGTCACAGCGGCTGCTCTTCGAGATGGACAATACAGGGGGAGCCTTCAAAATCGGTGAATTTGTCAACGTCCGGGTGCAGTCGTCCCGGACAACCCACGGGCTGGTCGTACCCAACAGTGCGCTTAACGAGATCAATGGCAAGCCCGTCGTTTTTATCAAAGATGCACCCGAAGTATTCAGCATGGTCTATGTCAATACCGGAACCGATAACGGGCAATTTACCCGGATTATAAGTGGCGTAGAAGCCGACGAACGGGTCGTGGTAAGTGCTACCTACCCCGTGAAGATGATGTATTTGAATCAGTAAAAATCAATAACCAAACCGGGGAAACCCATTTACCAAACCAATGAAATCAATTTGTAATTCAGTCTTAATCGCAGCCATTGCCGGCACCATGAGTCTATTTGTCGGTGGTTGCCAGTCGGGTGATAAAGCTGACACCAATGACAAAGCCGTTACCGAAGTCGATCAGCAAATGCCGGTTGCCGATGCCGCAGCCGGTACGGAACATGACGGTATGGAACACAGTGGTACGCATATTTACGCCTGCCCGATGCACCCCGAAGTGACCGGTAAAGAAGGCGACATCTGCCCCAAGTGCGGCATGAAACTGGAACACAACGACAACGCGGGCAAGAGCAACGGCAACACCTACGCCATGGTGTTCAAGGCTAATCCGGGTACGCTCGAAGCAGGTAAAGCCGGTATGTTGTCCTTCACACCCACGATTAAGGGTAAAGAAAAGGAACTGGTGCCGCTCGATGTGCATCACGATAAGAAGATGCACCTGATTGTTGTCTCGAATGACCTGGCCTATTTTGACCATATCCACCCCGACTACCAGGCATCGGGCAGCTACGACATCGCCGTGTTGCCAGCCGGAAAAGCGTACACCAAAACGGCCAACATGAACGAAACACACTTCGACAAAGGCGGTGACTATACGCTGTTTGCCGATTATTTTCCGACGGGAGCCAACAACCAGATTGAGAAAATAAAGCTGAACGTAGGCGGAAAACCCTACACACCGGTAACGTATTCGGCCCCTAAGTTAGCCTCGACTACCGGTGACTATACGCTGACCTTAGTACCCGAAGGGGGCAAACTGGAAGTCGGCAAGCTGGCCCACGTTCAGGGCGTATTGACGCAAAAGGGCAAAAAAGTTGATGCCTCGACGCTCGACAATTACCTCGGTGCCAAAGCGCATATGGTCGTGGTGGGCGTGGAAGACAAGCAGTACCTGCACGTTCACCCGGAAGTCGAAAACGGAGCCTTCGACCTGCATACTACGTTTGAGAAAGCAGGCGTGTATCGGGGCTGGGTGCAGTTTAACGCCGGTGGTAAAATCAATACCACCGATTTTGTACTGGTTGTCAAGTAACGCCACGCTACTCCACGCCAGCGGGCGACCGTCCCGTCCCATCCCCCGAAGGGAGGGGACGGGTAAATTCCTGACAATATGCTCAATCGCCTTATACAGTTTTCGTTGCACAACCGTCTGTTCGTGGTTGCTTTTGCGGCATTAGTGCTGGTCTATGGCGTATATACAGCCATCCACCTGCCCGTTGATGTACTGCCTGACCTGAACCGGCCGCGCGTCACCATCTTCCTCGAAGCCAACGGACTGGCTCCTGAAGAACTCGAAACCCAGATTGTTCTACCCGTCGAAACGGCCCTCAACGGTGCGCCCGGCGTAGAAACGGTACGGTCGGTGGCCTCGCCTGGTCTGGGGCTGGTGTTTGTGGAGTTTAGCTGGGACACCGACATTTACCGCGCCCGCCAGCTAACGGCCGAAAAGCTGCAAACCGTGCAATTGCCGGGCGGCATTACGCCGGTGATGGGGCCCATCAGTTCGGTGATGGGCCAGATTATGCTAGTAGGACTGACAGCCGACACGACCAGCCCCGCCGACCTCAGAACCTTAGCCGACTTCACTATCCGCCGACGGTTGATGAGCATTGCGGGGGTGTCGCAGGTTATTCCTATTGGGGGTGAACGGCGGCAGTATCAGGTCCTCATCAGCACGGCCAAACTTCGGCAATATGGCCTGACGATCGACGACGTGGATCAGGCATTGCAGGCAACCAACCAGAATACGACGGGCGGTTTTTTTGACCGCTACGGGTCGGAAGTGCTTATCCGGAACGTAGGCCGGGTGCAGACGCTGGCTGATTTGTCGGGTACGGTGGTGGCGAACCGAAATGGCCTGCCCGTACTACTGTCGCAAATTGCGGACGTGAAATTTGGCGGGGCCATCAAGCGGGGCGATGCCAGCGTGAATGGCGAACCCGCCGTTATTCTGACGGTCGAAAAGCAACCCGGCGCGAGTACGGTGGAGTTAACAAAAAAAGTGGAAGCAGCCTTAGCTGAACTGCAAAAGACGCTGCCCAACGACGTAAAAATCAACCCGAATCTATTCCAGCAGCGGCACTTTATCGAAACCTCGCTTCGGAACGTAGAAGATGCCCTGCGCGACGGATTTATCCTGGTCGTCATTATCCTGTTTCTGTTCCTGCTCAATTTCCGCACGACAATTATCACCCTGACAGCCATTCCGTTATCGCTCGTCATCTCGGCCATTATTTTCAAAGCGTTCGACATTTCGATCAATACACTCACGCTCGGCGGGCTGGCTATTGCCATTGGGGAACTGGTGGACGATGCCATTGTCGATGTAGAGAATGTATTTCGGCGGCTTCGTGAAAACCAAACGCTACCGACGCCCAAACCAACGCTTGAGGTTATCTATCACGCCAGTGCCGAGGTACGAAACTCCATTGTCTATGCCACCATCATTGTGGTACTGGTGTTTATCCCGCTATTTTACATGCAGGGTATTGAAGGCCGGATTTTTGCGCCCCTCGGCATCGCCTACATCACCTCTATTGTGGCTTCGCTGGTAGTTTCGCTGACGGTAACGCCCGCGCTGTGCAGCTATTTGCTGGGCAAACCGAGTAGGCCTATCAACTGGACATTTTGGAGAAAACAGGCCGAAATACCCTCCCTGGCACCTGATGCCAGTCCGTTTCAGAAAACCGACGACCACGACAGCGGGCTGGTTCGCTGGCTCAAAAAATGGGATACCCGGCTACTGCACTGGGGACTGAAACGCCCCCAGCTCATCATTGGCTCGGCTATCGGGCTGATTCTGATATCGGTCGGGTTAGTGCCGTTTTTCGGGACGGAGTTTCTACCGCCGTTCAACGAAGGCTCGTTCACCATCAACTTCTCGACCCCAGCCGGTACGTCGCTGGAAGAGTCGAATAAGATTGGGGTAATTGGCGAGAAACTGTTGCTTCAGGTACCCGAAGTGCAATATGTGAGCCGCCGGACGGGTCGGGCGGAGTTAGACGAACACGCCGAGCCACCCGCTAATTCGGAAATCGAAGTGGATATAAAGCCTTCCGACCGCTCAAGACAGGCCGTGCTGGCCGATATTCGGCAGAAGATGGACCAGTTAAAAGGGGTGACAGTCAACATTGGACAGCCCATCTCGCACCGGCTCGACCATCTGCTGTCGGGTGTGCGGGCACAGGTAGCCATTAAACTGTTCGGTAATGATCTGAACGACCTGCGTACTAACGCCGACAAGATCCGGCAGACCATTTCGGCCGTGCCGGGCGTGGTGGACGTGCAGATCGAAAAGCAGGTGATGGTGCCGCAGTTGATGGTCAAACTCCGGCGTGATGCCCTGCAACGCTACGGTATTCAGGCGGGCAAGGTGGCCGAGAATCTGGAGGTGTTTTATAACGGAAAAGTAACGGGGCAGGTGCTGGACGGCCCCAAAACGTTCGACATTCTGCTCAGGGTGCAGAACGACGAGCGCATTGACATCGACAAGATCAAATCGGCCCAGATCAGCGACGCCCAGGGCAACGCCATTCCGCTGGCGCAGGTAGCCGATATTGGCTATACCAGTTCGATTAACTCGATTTCGCACGAGAATACCCTGCGCCGGATCGTGATTTCCTGCAACGTACAGGGCCGCGATTTGGGCAGCACGGTGAAGGAATTGCAAGCCGCCATTGGCCGGGACGTGAAACTGCCGACGGGTTATTTTGTGCAATACGGGGGCCAGTTCGAGAGTCAGCAGGAAGCCACGAATCTGATTGGATTACTGAGCATCTTCTCCGTTCTGGGCATATTTCTGGTGCTCTACAGTCATTTCAAATCCGCCCGGATTGCTCTGCAGATCATGCTCAATGTACCGCTGGCCCTGATTGGCAGCGTGGTGGCGGTACTGCTCACGGGCGGCACCTTTTCGGTGGCTACGCTGGTAGGCTTTATTACGCTCACGGGAATTGCCTCGCGCAACGGCATCATGATGATTTCGCACTATATCCACCTCATCGAGCAGGAAGGGGAAACGTTCTCCGAACAGATGATTATCCGGGGGTCGCTGGAGCGGCTCGTGCCGGTTCTGATGACTGCACTCGTAGCTGCACTCGCCCTGATTCCGCTCACGCTCGACGCGCAGGCGTCAGGTAAAGAGATTCTGTATCCCGTAGCCACGGTTATTCTGGGTGGCCTGATTTCCAGCACGTTACTCGATATCATCGTCACACCGGTCGTGTTTCACCAATTCGGCAAACGGGCATTGGGTACGTATTTCAGGAATAAAACCCAGGTCAGCTTTGATACAGAAACTACGCCAAAGCCCGCACCAGTTGCCTGAGAAGAAGAGCCGTTGACTTATTTGGTATGGAGAACATTGGCGAAGTGCTTTATTTAGCTGTAATGACGCAATGAAAACAATCAGGTCTAAATCAATGAGATAACGACTCAGCATGAACTGGCCAACCTTTACCGGCTCCTCGCCTAACGGAGACTATAGCTTTACCTCGAAACCCGGCGATAACCGTCCCGTACGGGTTCTGATTGTTATGGGTCTGCTGTTTATCGCAGCGTTCCTGTGGGTGTATTTCCAGCCCCGGAACCGGGGCGACACGACGCTGTTCACGCTGCTGACGATCTCGGTGCTGTTCAAACTGCTCCGGCTGTTGCACGAGTGGTACCACTACTGGCGGGTCAAACCCGTTCGCCCGCCCCAATCAACCCGTACCTGGACGGTCGATATACTGACGACTTACTGCCCCGGCGAACCCCGCGATATGGTTGTTAATACGCTGAACGCCATTCAGCGCATCACCCATCCGCATACCACGTATCTGTGCGACGAAGCCAACGATACCTGCCTGCGGCAGGTGTGCGCTGAACTGGGCGTTATTCACGTCACGCGGACCGACAAAACCGATGCCAAGGCAGGTAATATCAACCACGCGCTGCGGCAGGCTACCGGCGAGATTTGTCTCATCATTGACCCCGATCACGTTCCCGTTCCGGATTTTCTGGACCACGTACTACCCCACTTCGACACCCCCGCCGTTGGGTTTGTGCAGTGCGTACAGGGCTATTATAACCGCAAGGAAAGCGTAGTGGCGTTTGGGGCTTCTGAACAGACGTACAGCTTCTACGGGCCAATGATGACCGCTATGGGCAACTACGGCACAGCGCAGGCCATCGGGGCCAACTGCACCTTTCGGCGGGCGGCTCTGGATAGCATCGGGGGCCACGCCAACGGACTCTCGGAAGATATGCACACGGCCATGCGGCTCCACGCCGGGGGCTGGCAGTCCGTGTACGTACCGCTGCCGCTGTCATTCGGACTGGTACCGGCTACGCTGTCGGCCTACTACAAACAGCAGCTCAAGTGGGCGCGGGGCACGTTCGAGCTGCTGGTCACGACCTATCCAAAGGTATTTCGCAACCTGACCGGGCGGCAGCGGCTGCACTATGGTACCCTGCCACTTTATTATTTGCTGGGGACCATTCAACTGATCGACCTGCTGATTCCCATCCTGTCGCTGCTGACCATGCGGCTACCCCTCCAATTAGACCTGTTGCTGTTTGCTACCGTCTATACACCCCTGCTGCTGACGGGTTTTCTGATCCGGCAGTACGCCCAGCGTTGGCTCATCGAGCGGTACGAAGCGGGCTTTCATCTCGTGGGTGGCATTTTGGCGAGCGGTACCTGGTGGGTGTACGTGCTGGGTTTGGTCTACACGGTGTTCCGGGTACGGGTACCCTACATCCCGACACCCAAAGATGACCGGCCCCGTAATCATGCCTGGCTGGTGCTGCCCAACCTGCTCATGAGCCTGATGACGGCAGGGGCCATTGGCTACAGTATCTATTGGTACGGACGGTTCGCGCTCAACAACATCTTCTTTCAGATGATGATCGGGTTTGGTTTGCTGAACGTGTTCATTATGGGGCTGACGATACTGGCCGGGCAGGAGAAAACGGTGCTGCGGCTGCAAACGCGGCTGGGGCGGCTCTCCGATCAGCGTAAACAACTCTGGCAGTGGCGACTGACCGCCTGGAATCTGCGCTATGGCCTTTACGCCGGGCTACGCCGGGCGGCCATTCCGCTGTTTGGCGGGGTACTCCTGCTGACGATTGGCATGGGGGTGTTTACGTACCAGAAGCAAACCGCCCAACGCCCGCCCAGCCTGCGCTACGCTACTACGCGCCCGTTTTACGTGGGGCTACGTACCATCCCAGCCGGGAAATTTACCAAACAGGCCGCATCGTCTCCACCCATTATTCCCCACCACGTAGCCTGGCCCGTTACGCCCCACTCGGCTATCGACCTGCCTGCCCGGTCCACACTGACAAATCAATTGCCGCTGCTGTATCTGGAGCCGACGCCGGTTATGGATGATGCTCAAAGCGACATTCGGATGTTTCTGAGCAGTATCCTGCGCGGAGAGCGCGACACAACGCTGCGTAGTTTCGCGCGGGCCGTGCAGACCAACAACCAGCCCGTACTGGTGAGTTTTATGCCTGAGTTCGATAACCCCGACCGGGTCTGGGGCCTGACAAACGCTTCTGATTTGGCCCTGTACCAGCGGTCCTGGCAGCACGTTGTACGGGCCTGCCGACTGCCCGGAACGGACCTCATCACCTGGGTGTGGTGTCCATCGCTGCCCTCCTCGGTAGTGGCGTATTACCCCGGCACAGAAACGGTCGACTGGCTGGGGTTCGCCGTAGTCAACGACCCGGCGCGGGCTACCGACGGCAAAAGTCATTCATTTGCGGCCCTGTTTCAGCTTCCCCATACGACCGTACGCACCCACCCCGCGTACAGTATCCGGCAGAAACCAATTCTCATTACGCGCCTGTTATCGGTGGTCCCCCGTTCATGGGGTGGTCAGTGGACAACCGAAGCGATCGAGTCGATGCAGGAGCGGTACCCCACCATCCGGGGTGTGGTCTTTACTGACCCGGCAGACTGGCAGCGGCATCAGGCCGAATTACTGGTGCAGCGCGTGAACTGACCGAAGTGCTTAGCGGACCTCGAACGAAAAATTGGCGGTGGCGACGTGCCGGTGCAGATCGTATACGTTGACGAACAAACGATACGCTCCCGGTTGCTTTGGCAACCGAAACAATACGTTTGCCCGGTTGGATTGGCCAAGCAGACCCGTTAGGGCAGGACGTGGAACGCCTACGTAATCGGTGCCCGGCTGCGCCCGCGTTTTCAGTTCCCAGTGGTACGTCAGAGAATCGTGGTCGGGATCCGTAGCCCGAATACCGGCCCGGTGCAGCAGGGTATCACGGTCAAATGAGCGGTGGGGGTCGGGCCTGCCGTCAACCAGTAGCTGGCCAACCATTGGTGCCTGATTGCTGGGCGCGGCCCGACCGAGCGCGGCCCGACCCGACCACAGTTCCCGCATCAGCCCCACCAGTGGCGTCTGGCGTCCCTGCTCATCAAACACGCTGAACCAGGTGTGCGTCTCTTCCTGCTTGTTTCCCCAGTAGAACAAATACGCGCCGAAGCACCCCGCCGGGCGCGATCCAATATGTTTCTGATAAAACTGTCGCACAAAGGCATTTTTCTGCTTGCTGTCCGGCTCGTCGGGCGCGCCCCAGGGCGCGGTGGGAACCTCCCAGTAGGCTGGTGCGCCGTATTCCGAAATGAGATAGGGTTTGCTCCAGCCCCCCTGCCGGAAAAACTCATCCAGGCGGTCGGTCAGCCCGTAGGAGTTGACCGCCAGTATATCGACATCGGGACACTGACGGCTCACCAACCAGATGGCCCGCTTGCTGTCGGGTGAGATGGCGGTACTGACGGGATGATCGGGATCGAGCTCGTGAACCAGGCGGGCCAGGCGATTCACCTCGCCGAAGACCTTGAAGTTATCGGCTTCCTGCGACCACTCGTTGCCCACGCACCACAGCAACAGGGCGGGGTGGTTTCGGTATTTAAGGACCGTTTTACGGATGCGCTCGTACTGCCGCTCAACGGCTGCCTGATCGTTGTAGTCGAAACCCTCCATCTCACGTTCGACCCACAAACCAAACATAACCGTCAGCCCCAGGGCCTGCGCTTCGTCCAGGAGCCGGTCGGCGTCGATGTCATCCCAAATGCGTACCGAGTTGCCCCCGGCGGCTTTGAGTTCCTCAAAATGACTGACGCCACCCGCGCCGTTAATGAAGTAGGGTTTGCCGTGCCGCAGCAGTTCGTAGGATGTACCGTTGAACCGGATGGTGGTAGGTGCCGATGGGTTACCAGCAGGGGGTTTTTGTGTTGTTTGCTGGCAGCCGCTCAGGAGTGCTGCTAAGACGGTCGTTAGCAGGTAGAACCAGGCTTTTTGCAGGTGTGAAAGGATCATCATGATCTAATAATGACCCGATGTATTCAGTGCGTCACGTCAACCGGACAATTATGTAATCGTCCAGCAAAAATTTATAAGGGTGGGGGTCATACCAGGTAGGGTAAATGGTTTTGCATAAGTCCTGTTCACTTAGATTTCATACTCCGTTTCAGCAACTGCGCGTTGAGGGTCACAATAACCGTACTGGCACTCATCAGCACCGCACCGATGGCCGGGCTAAGGACAAAGTGTGGATATAACACACCAGCCGCCAGCGGAATCGTGATGACGTTGTAGCCAGTGGCTAATACCAGGTTCTGAATCATCTTGCGGTAGGTGGCCTTCCCAAAATCAACCAGATTCGTAATGTCCGTCGGGTTACTGTTGACCAGAATGATGTCGGCGGTTTCAGCGGCTACGTCGGTACCGGAGCCAACGGCAATGCCCACGTTGGCCTGCGCCAGCGCCGGGGCATCGTTGACGCCGTCGCCGGTCATGGCCACAAACTGCCCTTTCGCCTGTAAATCTTTGACAATGTTTACTTTCTGATCGGGCAGTACTTCGGCAAAAACGCCATCTAAACCCAACTCTTTCGCTACCGCATCAGCTACTTTCTGATTGTCGCCGGTGGCCATGTACACCTTGATACCCGACTGCTGTAACCGATGCACAGCTTCCTTCGAATCATCCCGGATTTTATCGGCCAGGGCCACATAGCCCACAAGCTGGTCGTCCATCAGCACAAATACGACCGTTTCGATTGCGCCCGACAGCGCGTCTGGTGGCAACGGAATATTTTTGTCTTTCAGATAACCGGGGCTGACCACTACGACCGATTTGCCGTCTACCGTTGCCGAAACGCCCTTGCCGGTAATCGACTGAAAATCACTGATGGCGGGCAGGTCCAAATTGCGCTTTTTAGCTTCCCGCACAATACCTTCCGCAATGGGATGCTGCGACTGTTGCTCCAAAGCGGCCACCGTACCCAGCAGCGTCTTCTCATCCATGCTATCAGTCAGCGTCTTGACGCGGGTTACACCAAACGCGCCTTCGGTCAGCGTACCGGTTTTGTCGAAGACCATCGCCGTAATTTTACGCGACTCCTCAAAGGCCGTGCGGTTGCGAATCAGCAGCCCGTTGCGGGCCGAGATGCCCGTTGAAATGGCTACTACCAGCGGAATGGCTACACCCAGCGCGTGGGGGCAGGTCGTTACCATCACCGTCACCATCCGCTCGATGGCAAAGGCCGTGTCTTTACCCGCCACCAGCCAGGCAATCAGGGTAATGAAACCAACCGACAGCGACAGCAGCGTAAGCCAGCCAGCCGCCCGGTCGGCCAGGGTCTGCGTCCGGGATTTGGCTCCCTGCGCTTCCTCGACCATTTTAACCACTTTATTGAGGTAGCTATCTTCGCCCCGGTGCAACACCCGGATTTTGAGCGATCCTTCGCCGTTGACGGCCCCGGCAATGACCGAATCATGGACCGTCTTCTGGGCCGGAACGCTCTCACCAGTTAGCATGCTCTCGTTTACCGCGCTGCTGCCTTCAATTACCTCCCCGTCGGTCGGGATGCGCTCGCCAGGCCTGACCAGTACCATATCGCCCTTATTGAGTGAATCGACCTGCACGTCGGTGATGGTCTCTCCATCAAGTTTGTGGGCATCGGAGGGCAGCATCTGCACAATCAGTTCGAGCGAGCGCGAAGCCCCGGCCACCGACTTCATCTCTATGTAATGGCCCAGCAACATGATGTCGATCAGGGTGGCCAGTTCCCAGAAGAAATCCATACCCCGCAGCCAGCCCACCGATACGGCCACACTGTACAGGTAGGCGGTCGTGACGGCCACGGCTACCAGCGTCATCATGCCGGGCTGCCGGTTGCGCAGTTCACCCACCAGACCGGTCAGAAACGGCCAGCCACCATAGACGTAAATAATGGTAGCCATTCCAATGACGAACCAGTTGCGGAAGGCAAAGTCGAGTTCGTAACCAATCAGATTCTGAACCATCGGCGACAGGGCAACGACGGGTACCGACAGCACGATACACACCCAGAACCGGCGCAGAAAGTCGGCAATCATTGCTCCGTGATCATGGCCACCGTGTCCCATCTTGCTGTGGTCCATCTTACTATGGTCCATTTTGCTATGGTCGGTATGGTCATTATCCATACCAGTACCACCCCGGTGTTCTTCGGGGGTGCCGGTACCACTCTGTCCGTCATGACCAATGTGTTGTAAGGCCTGCTCTTCAGCGGGTGGTTCGCCGGGCGTACCGGAAATTGGCTGGTGATTATGATCCATGTAGCTGATGCGTTCGTTTGGAGGTTATCTCTATCAGGGTATAACCCAGAAAGCAGCCGAGTGGGGAGAGCGGCAAAAATCTTGCAAGGCGTACACCGAATCTTATAAACCGGTATCGATGCCTGTATTTCGATTAATTCAGACCGCTTCTGAATCTCACAGGCGGGCGGGACAATTCTGTAACGAGCCTGGTGGCTGTCGGGACGGCCTTTGTACGGTAGTCAGGGGCAACGACATCTAACCGGTAGCCCGACCCGACTGTTTTATAACCCTGCCGGGTAATCTTACAAAATCAACTGCAACGGCATCTTGTTCATAAAGAACAGGGTAGTTCTTCAACGTTATGTCAACATGCATCTGCTAACACCAAAAAAATCAAGGCCCACGTATCGTTCAATCCGAATCATATGATTTCATCGTTATCATTCCCGCCAGTGGTAAGCTCAAAATACGGGCGTCGGTGCAGGATGGTTCGGGCAAAACGTCAGCTTTTCTGGGGCGGGGAGCCGTTGTGGCCGCGCCCAATGTGCCACGTCCCGATAAGATTGGCATGATGATGCAGATGGCGAAAATGGACATGCGTATGGGTGCACCGGCCATCAAGTTCAACCCCGGCGAGGTACACCCGCAGCAGATGATGGAGAACTGGGGTATGAAAATGAGTAATATGCTAACCGCTTTGGGGCGGGTGGTGACGTTTCCCTGCGGTTTTAATGGCAATTGATCGAAAAACAGCAAAACGGCGACCCTTTTTGAGGTGGGTGCCTTAAAAAAATGATTGATCTAACCCCCGGCATGTTCGTAGTACCCGTTCTCGCCCTGACTTTCAGTGTGGTACTGTATGTTTATTTTTTAAAAAGATCGTCCGCCAAACCAGTGTTCAGGCGATTTGTCAGCGCATTGGTCGGTTTGGCATTTCTGTTGAACTACGTTTGGGAAATAGGTCATTGCCCGTTATACACCAGCTGCACGTATGATCTGCCGCACTTCATATTCCTGGCATTGGCTTCATTGGCCGATGTCATTATGGTCGGTTTGCTTTATTTTGGTTTCGCGCTCATATACAGAGATAGCCTTTGGATCATGCACCTGACTATTTCCCGCGTTTTATGGTTAATAATCGTGGGTGGTACCGGAGCAACCGTATCGGAGATCGCCCATCTATCAGCCGGGAACTGGGTTTACGCGGATAGCATGCCTATTATTCCGGGCATTGGGGTGGGCCTAACGCCCGTGCTACAATTTACGATTCTGCCTGTTTTGATTTACAGCCTGAGCTTCTACTTATCGAACTACCGGTCAGGCCGATCTCGGACGTCCGTTTCTTCCATTCGATAAGCAATGTACGCTCGGCTACTCTCCAGATTTGTCTCCTTGTATCTCCTCTTGAGTAGTTCACTCCATTGATATGCAGTGTATCATGGCTGTAATCGCTCTTTGCCTGAACCGGTCTAATCTCTTTCGGGGAGATTTGAATGGGTAGGTCATCCAGCCAGACATGGGCTGTTTTTTGAGCGTTGACAACAAACGATAAGTAGAGAAATAAAATGGTGAACAGTTTAGTCTTTTCCGGTGGGCGGAGGTGTAGTGCCTGCTTACTCACTTGTCGAAATCATCTTCGAGCAATTGTTTTTCGTTCAAAACGCCACTACCAGCCGGTTTTCTATCACGCATTTTTTTTACGTCACTTTCAGAAATGCCTTTCCCTACTTTCGCATAAGCATTTTGGGTGAATCGGATAATATCGGCAATATCCTGGTCGCTGATTTCTTTGTTATTGAGTAGCCCCGGCATTTCGTTATTCAGTTGATACAGCTTCCCGTTCACATGGATCGGCCCACTGATACCGTGCAAAATAATGGACGCCAGACGTTTCATGGAACCGTCGATGTATTCCGAACCTTTAAGTGGCGGTGCCAGATCCTGAATACCTTTTCCATCGGCACCGTGACAGGTAGCACAAATACTTCTGAATAGTTTCAAGCCTTTTGTCCGGTTGTCTATCTTATTTATTTCTGTCACAAAAATTGAGTTCAGTTGCTTAGTATCCCGATTGCTTACAGCTGCTGTTAAATTATTTTTCAGCAAATCGCCGGGATGCATAGAGGCCAAATAGACGGCTTCTTTACCCGTAAGCCCACTAACAATTGCTTCCTGAATAACTTTCTGATTTACGTACCTTTTTTCTATTTCCGAAAGAACGGGCAAAAAAGTAGCCTCCGACAAGTTGAGCCATGAATGTAACGACATCGACAGGTAGAGGTCTGTCGTTTCCTTATTTTGGGCCAGCAATTGGGTACAAATACGTTGCATGGCAGGCACCTGTTGCGCCGTAGCAAACGGCTCTAAAAGACCGAGCGCATGGGCAATTATTTCGGGCTGTTTTGATTGGTTAATAACCTCAGTCAGGCGGGCGAATGAAAGGGCATTCATGCCATCTAAGACATACAGCGCGTGGGCAGCCGTTAAAAATTCATTGTCTGTTTTGGTTAAGGCGAGTAATGGCTTGATCGCCAAAGGGTCTTTCTTTTGAATAAGCAACTGCTGGGAACGGTCTCTTAACCAGCCATTTGAATGAGTGAGTAAAGCTATTAACTGGTTAGTTGTTGCCCTCGATAAGTCAGGTACGGGATTGGCCTTAGTTAGGTTACTGGTTATTTTCAAAATACGCCCGGCATTCTGTAACGTATCTAATTTTTTGAGACCAAGCTGCTCAGTCAGGTATTGCGAAATATAGGCTTTATTTTGAATAATACCCCGGTGCATATCCACCACATACATGGCTCCGTCGGGGCCATTAAACAAATTAACCGGACGAAAACCCTCATCAGTAGATTCTAAAAACTCTTTACCCTCAACGGCCTGACTGGCGGTTGTTTGAAATGTTTTAAAATCCAGCACATTACGTTTAATAAGATTAGCTTCCGGAACACAGACAAACGCGTTTTGATTGTACGCTTCCGGAAAAGCACCACCCCGATAGACTAATGGCCCACAGGCCGCGGTAACGTCTTTCAAAATACCCCGTTCATCCAAAACGCCTTTTTCATACCCTCGATTTACGGATGTTTGATGGGTAGGATATACCCGATTACTGGCTAATCGTTGATTTTCAGCAATGGTAGGTTTGAAATATTTATTTTTGATGATTTTATTGGGCAACACATAATCACCTTTTAAATTAGTTGCATTATTATTAAAATAAAGCCGTCCAAAGTTATCTTTTGTGATCCCCCACTGACCCCGGTCCGACGTAGGTTCTTTCAGCCATTTTCCATTTTTTAACTGATACCGGAAGTTATAATTTGCATTATAAATCCAGTTATCAATATTCATCATCAAGCCGTTGGATGAATGCTCCACATTACCACCTTCGGCATACACAGGATCGACCAATGTTTTTTTGCCGGGCTTGTCGTTTTTTATCTCGACAAACCAAAGTTTAGGACCGTCCACATACAGTAATCCGCCGTAAACATGGGCCACTGCCCTTGGCAAAACAAGGTTATCCAAGAAAACTTTGGCGTGGTCGGCCACACCATCTCTGTCGATATCTTCCAGGATGGATATTCTACCCGTAGGGTCATCTTCACCGATACCTTCCAGATTGGGCATGTAGCCAATCATCTCGACCACCCACATCCGGCCTTTGTTGTCAAAGTCCATACTGACGGGGGCTTTCAATAATGTCTCGGAAGCAATTAGCTTTACCGAAAAGCCATCTTCTACTTTATAGGCGTCAAGTGAAAGTTGGGGTTCGTCAAAAGTGGTAATACTGAATCCCGCAACCA
>Ga0123337_10001331_pt1 | contig 32430 bp, 21 predicted proteins | sample frozenSSSSmetaG_FD_89792 | JGI IMG/M metagenome (GOLD analysis project Ga0123337, IMG submission 89792) | Glacier valley bacterial and archeal communities from Borup Fiord, Nunavut, Canada, to study Microbial Dark Matter (Phase II) -... | ecosystem: Environmental > Aquatic > Freshwater > Ice >...
ACATAAGTCGTGTTCGCCGGAATCACATCGCTGATCGATACCCCGGTCAACGCTACGTCACCCGTATTCTCTACCGTCACGGTATAGGTCAACACCTCACCCGCTTCGGCTGTATTGTTCTGGCCTGCATCCACGGTCTTTTCAACCGAATAGGAGAAATCATTACAAATAGCAACAATTGTCTTTGCGTCATTATCCACAGCAGTACCAGATAAATCCGAAACAGTTTTACCATTGGCCTGGCCACTGGCAGTAGCTTGATTTACTACTTGTCCATTTTCAATGTCTGTAGGGGTAATAGTATATGTAGCAGTATAAACCCAAGTTTCTCCAACACCCAAAATAGCATCACCATCTCCATCATCATCAAGTGTCAATGCAATAACTGGATTTGGAACTTCAAAAAGTGGATCAGAAATCTGAATATTTGACAATGGATAGGATCCATTATTAGTCAATGTGAATCTATAAGAAATAGTAGGATTTAGAGTAGGATCCAAGCAATCTTCTCCAGCTGGTCCATTGGTTGCCTCTTTTACTAAAGTAAGGCTACAAGCACCAACATTGATAGTTACTGTAGCTTGCTCGCTTTCACATTTTCCATCTTTAATCTGGCTTACTTTATATTTATAAGTTTCTGCAACATCAGTATTAAAAGTAGGCGGTGTTTGTAACAAGGTGACTCCATCAGCCTCATACCAAATTAATGTATAACCAACAGCAGCAGAAACAGGAATAGCCTGCTCTCCAACCAATGACCCTACACAATAATCAAACTCCTGCTCAGTTAAGGTTGGAGCCTTTGGAGGTATTACAATATCTAAATAGGCAAACTTCTCACATTGATTCCCACCAGCAGAAAAATACTGATACCCTATTTTATAAGTATCACCTGCTCCAGCCAATGATAAATCAATCTCTCCAGTAGTATTATTAATTGATATTGTTCCAGTATTTGACAGGCCTTCCTCATCTACAAAAAATTCACCTCCTTGTATTCCAGTTACACTAACATCAATGCTCGGGCTACACAAATCTTCTCCATCAATGGAAAGTTCAGCGTTACCTAAAATGATTCTTACTGGAACTGGAGTAACAAAATCATCTAATGTAGACTGGTCACTAGAACCTGAAGCTCTTGATTTAATAAAAATATTTCCAATAGATATTCCATCACAAGGATTTCCTAAAACATCTAGAATTGCTGTAAAATTAATAGCAGCTTCAATAAATTGTCCTTCTTGATAATTTGCTCCATAGGTACCTAAAACATCAATATTAGTACCAACACTACTTTTAGTAAAAGCATTAGGTCCAGGTGTAGCCAGAACCCATGCAAATCCACCGCCATTGGATTCCCATTTATAAAATTCAACATTGGTGGAACCTTCAAAATCGACAGAAATAAGAAAATCCCCAACAGTTCTTCCACCATGAGGGCCAGTAGCATTAAAAGTACCATTTCCACCACCAACTGCTGGTACGGGTATAATCGAATTTTGTAGAAATTCAAAATCTATATTGGAGTTACCAGAAGCACTTAATCTATCTGCTCCAACAAATATCCATTGATTGCGCTTTAAAGTAGGCGTAAGCGTAACCTCCTCACCGATATGGACAAATACATTTCCGATATCATTCTTTTGAGAAGCATCACCAGAGGACCATTCCCAAATTGAAGGATTTTGTGCGAACTTATTTGATCCAGCAAAAGCATTATTAGGTATGGCATCTCCTTTTAATTCATCTCTAAAATAAAATGATGTGCTTAAGTTAACAGGAACAGGAATTCCTCCTGAAAGGGTAAACACGTGTCCACCACTACCCGTTAATCCAGGAAACCAATCGCCAACACCAGCAGGTGCCGGAAAATTAGATCGAAGATCTCCATCAATCCCGAATCCTCCAGCAGGATTAACAACATTAATTGTTGTTTGCGCCATTGCAATATTGGAGACAAGAAAAAATAAGATCATTAAAAACTTAAACGTCTTTAAAGAATCAAATTCCTTTTTTACCCTTTCGAAAAATCCACTGGATTGTGGTCGGGAGCTGAATTGATAATTGGATAACTGGTCCATATCGGTATTATTTAAAATTTTTTGCTTTCGTAAACCTGTTCTCTATATGGGATCGTTTTTAGTTGGCCTTTTAGACGCCTAAAACTTTTCCTTTTTCCTTCAAAATTCTACCTAAAAGTTCGATGTGATTGCTTAAAATGATCGAATTAAACTTTGGTATTATTAATTATGCCCTAAAAATACACTTTTATGGCTTTCATATCCAAACATTTACGCAAAATATTTTTACGTAATGCGTTTTTTTTTATGTGAAAATATTTTTAAGTGGGTTGAAAAGTAATTTTAACCTGTTTTATTCCTTGCAAAACCCCCTAGAATTTCACCCAAAGCCATCTAATTATTAAATCTCTACTTGACTAGTTCAAATTCTAACAAAAAAACATTTGTACCTTAATTACTCCTACAGCCTCCTATTCAAAAAATTAAGCCTTATAGAAATGCATAATGACTCCTCACCTGCCCCAAACGATATTGATCTTAAACATCTTTTTGAAAGCCAGCACTTAACCTCCACATCATGGAGGACTTCCTCTAACGCTGACAGAATAGTTAGGCTAAAAAAAATTGGAGTCTGGATAAAAAACCACCAACAAGAAATTCGCGATGCCTTAAAAAACGATTTTGGCAAACCTGAACCAGAAACTGACCTCAGTGAAATCTTTCCTGTTACAGCTGAAATCAATCACAGTATCAAAAACCTGAAGAAATGGATGACTCCTAAATCGGTCTCAACTCCTCTTCCCATGCTAGGAACTTCTGGAAGTATTTATATTGAACCCAAAGGTAGGTCCTTGATCATTGCCCCATGGAACTACCCTTTCAACCTTTCAGTTGGTCCCTTGATAGCTGCCTTGGCAGCAGGATGTACTGCAATTCTCAAACCTTCTGAGATGACTCCGCATACGTCCGAACTAATATCTAAAATGATTTCTGAGATTTTTGATCCAAGTGAAGTTGCTGTAGTTTTGGGTGGCATAGAAACATCGCAAGCCTTGCTACAACTTCCGTTTGATCATATATTTTTCACAGGAAGTCCTACAGTTGGAAAAATCGTCATGAAAGCAGCGGCAGAACACCTTAGTTCTGTGACTTTGGAATTGGGAGGGAAATCACCTGCGATCGTAGATGAAGACGCTGATTGCAAAGATGCTGCTGAGAAACTGATTTGGGGGAAATATGTCAACTGTGGGCAAACCTGTATTGCTCCAGACTATCTTTTGGTTCATGAGTCCAAACTGGAAAACCTCTTCTCAGAGATGAAAGTCGCCCTACAAAAAATGTATGATCCTGACTATAAAGGAATCGAGAAATCTCCTGATATGGCTCGCATAATTAATGACCAACATTTCAATAGACTGACAGAGAATATTGAAGACGCTTTATCTAAAGGAGCTCTACTTGTTTTTGGTGGAGATAGCGATCAACTCACACGTTATATAGCACCAACTATTTTAAGTAATGTGTCTGATGAAATGCTGGTCATGGAAGAAGAGATTTTTGGCCCTATTCTGCCAGTTATATCATATACCACCTTAGGTGAAGCCATTGCATATGTCAATTCCAGGCCAAAACCACTAGCACTATATTTCTTTGGGAAGAATTCTGAACAAACAGAAAAAGTACTTCATGAGACAAGTTCCGGAAACGTAGTCATCAATGATTGTGTTCTGCATTACCTCCATATGGAGCTACCTTTTGGCGGAGTGAACAATAGCGGAATAGGCAAAGCGCATGGATATTATGGTTTTTTAGCCTTCAGCAATGAAAAAGGTGTGCTAAAACAGCGAATTGGTCTAAACAATGTAACCCTACTAAGACCTCCGTATGGGATCAAAGCAAAGCAAATAATTGCCTCATTAATTAAATGGTTTTAAGCATGTTCAAAAACACAATTCAGCTTTTCTGGAAATCACTCCTTTATATTCTAGCCATCTATGCTATCAGTAGCTGTAGTTCGGACAAAGATGAATATCCAACAGGTGATCTAGCGGCATTAGACTTATTTGATCAATCCTATGGAGCGGAACAATACCAGATATTTGACATTTATTTACCTGCAGGAAGATCCATCGCAAAAACTCCACTCCTTATATATATACATGGCGGGGCTTGGGTAGAAGGAAGTAAAGAAGAATTTAATCAGTTCAAGCAAGCATTATCAGCTGTATTCCCCGATTATGCTTTCGTGTCGATAAATTACAGTTTGTACAACTTCAACATGGGAATAAATAAATTCCCAGCCCAGGAAAATGATGTCCTGGAAGCAATCAGCTTTATTCAAAGTAAAACCATTGACTGGAATATTTCTGACCAGATAATCCTCGCTGGTGCAAGTGCCGGAGGGCATTTGGCTTTATTACATACCTACAAGTATCCATCAATTGGTAAGGTCAAAGCGGTGATTGCCTTTTTTCCTCCCACTGATCTGGCAGAATTATATGACTTTAGCTACTTCACTCAGACCGGTCTAGGCGGAATGCTGGGAGGAAGCCCCAAAGATCAACCCGAAGCTTATTCCGCTTCCAGCCCAATTACATATATTGATAGCAAATCAGTTCCTACGATCTTTTTCCATGGCACCTCAGATATCATAGTACCTATTTCACAAAGCCGGCTATTGAAAAAAGCATTAATTGGTGCAGGCGTGAAGTATGAATTTACAGAAGTACCAAATCAGGGGCATGGATTCACCTTAGATACTTATCCTGGTTTATTTCAGCAAGCTGCAAAGTTCGTTAAGGAACAAATGTAAAAAGGCTCCGATTGAAGCCTTTTTACATTTCGTTTAATCTTTTTACAGAAGTTCATTCGCCAGATTTGCCAACTCTGATCGCTCTCCTTTTTCTAGTTTGATATGTGCATAAAGCGGATGGTCTTTTACCCTATCTATCAAATACGACAAACCATTCGACTGTGAGTCCAAGTAAGGCGTGTCTATTTGGAATACATCTCCAGTGAAGATGATCTTCGTATTCTCTCCCGCTCTCGAGATAATCGTCTTGATTTCATGCGGAGTCAGGTTCTGTGCTTCATCCACGATAAAGAAGATATTTGACAGTGAACGTCCTCGTATATATGCCAATGGCTGAATCACCAACTTCTCCTGATTGACTAGCTCAGTGATCTTCTGAAATTCCTTATCCGTTTCCTTGTATTGGTTTTGGATAAATTTCAAATTATCCCAAAGTGGCTCCATGTATGGATTCAGCTTGGATTTGATATCTCCCGGCAAATACCCAATATCCTTATTGCTCAAAGGAACAATAGGCCTAGCCAGGAAAATCTGCTTATACTCTCTTCTTTGCTCCAAAGCTCCCGCCAAAGCCAGAAGCGTTTTACCCGTCCCTGCTACTCCTTGTATAGAAACTAAACGGATATTTGGATTGGTGATCGCGTGCAGGGCAAAAGTCTGCTCGGCATTTTTAGGCTTTATATTATAAGCCAGCTTTTTATCAACTCGCTCAAGAATACTCTCATCCGAATTGTAATAAGCTAGAACTGAATTCTTATCACTTTTGAGGATATAATAAGCATTAGACTTTCTTTTTCGTGTTCCTAAGACTGTCTTTGCGTCAATAAATCCCTGCTCATACAGCTTATCTATATGCTGTGGGTCAATATCATCAAGAATATATTTCCCTGTATTCTCGAGCTCAGTGATATTCTTAATCTTTCCAGTCTCATAGTCCTCAGCAAGAAGGTCAATGGATTTGGCCTTTAAACGAAGATTAATGTCCTTACTGACCAAGATTACTTTTCTACCCTTTTCATGCTGTTTGAGGTAAAGCGCACAGTTAAGAATCTTATGGTCATTCTTTTCCTCACCAAAAATCTCATTGGCGTTGATCTGATTCTCTGGATTCATCAGTACCCTAAAATTCCCCTTGGACTTCCCGTTCAAGGGAGTCCAATTGTGAATCATATGATCCTGAGAGAGTTTATCCAGTAATCGGATAAATTCGCGGGCTTCAAAATTCTTGGTGTCATTGCCTTTCTTGAACTGGTCAAGCTCCTCTAGCACTGTGATCGGAATGACCACATCGTGCTCGGCAAAGTTCATTATGGAGTTGTGTGCGTAAAGGATCACCGAAGTATCCAGCACAAAGATTTTCCGATCTTTATCGGACTTGGCTCTAGGCATGCGCAGGTAGTGTAGTGGAACTATGTTATTTAATTTAGAAAAATAATTGGGCTATTATCAAAGTTTCGAAAAGAATTTATGGTTAATCAAATGCGACTATTCTCTATGCGGTTGACTATCAATCCAATAAAAAAAGGGCGGAATTTATGGTTCCGCCCTTTTTTGAAAAATCATACTTTTTTAATCCAGTAATGCAGCAATATCATCTTGGCCAAGACTCTTCATAAAGCTTTCCTCCGTATTTATTAGCTCTCCAGCGAGTGCTAGTTTGCGATTTTGAAGAGCCATGATTTTCTCTTCCACCGATCCGCGAGTGATAAATTTATAGATGATGACCTTATTTTCCTGTCCGATTCTATGTGCTCTATCAATTGCTTGAGCCTCCACAGCTGGATTCCACCATGGATCAAGTAAGAACACATATTCTGCTTTGGTCAAATTCAAACCTACCCCACCTGCTTTTAGGGAAATCAAGAACACCTTGATGTCTTCATTTTCCTGGAATTTCTCAACCTGAGCTTGACGGTCTTTAGTGCTTCCATCCAGGTATGCATAGGGAATCCCTTCTTTTTCGAGGTATTCCTTCACGATGCCTAAATGCCTGACAAACTGACTAAAAACCAGTACTTTATGCCCTTCTGAAATAGTAGATTGAAGCATGTATGTCACATCTTCCAACTTACCTGATTCACCTTCATAGTCATCTCTGACTAGTTTTGGGTGATTGGCAATCTGACGAAGCTGAGTAAGACCGCGAAGTAATGTGAACTGCTGATTATTTCTGCCGGTACTCTGGATATCAGAAATAATCTTCTCACGGTAGTAATTCTTTACCTCTTCATATACCTCCTCTTGTTCAACCGTCATATCAGAATACTTCACGTTGGTGATTTTTTCCGGTAGGTCTGTCGCTACTTGGGATTTCAGTCTTCTAAGAATAAATGGCTTAATCATCGCATGGAGCTTAGCAGATTTATTTGCGTCACCTTGCTTTTCAATAGGCAGTAAAAACTGCTTCTTAAACGAATTCTGATTTCCCAATAATCCCGGATTGATAAAATTCATCTGCGACCAAAGATCCATCGTACTATTTTCCACAGGTGTACCTGTCAGTATCAACTTTTGCTTGCTCTTTAGCTGATTTACAGCTGCCGCAATATTACTCCCAGGATTTTTGATTGCCTGAGATTCATCCAAAATTATATAGTTGAAATAAAAACCTTTCAGCACTTCTACATCTAATCGGGTAATTCCATAGGATGTCAATACCAAATCATATTCACCAAATCTCCACGGATCTTTGATACGCTGAGTACCCGAATAGACCAGAATTTTCAATTCAGGAGTAAACTTCCTTGCCTCAAGTTCCCAGTTATAAATCAGGGAAGTTGGCATCACCAAGAGTGAGGTTAAACCTGGATTTTCCTCCATCTCATGAGCTAGCAATGCAAGCGTTTGGACAGTTTTACCCAAGCCCATATCATCTGCTAAGCATCCACCGAACTTAAACTCATTCAAAAATCTAAGCCAATTGTAGCCCGCATGCTGATAAGGACGTAATGTTCCTTCAAAGCCACTTGGCAAGGTATATTCTTCAATAGACTCAAAATCTCTAAGTCTCTCCAGCTTCCTACTCAACGTAACCTGAACAAGATTCCCAATCTCCATCTCTCTGGCCAGAGCCAGATGATGCTTGCGCAATACCATGGAGTTCTCATCCCCACGATCTTCCATGAAGTTGAAAAGTTCAGAATAATTCACAAACCAAGAGGCTGGAATCACTGCGATTTCTCCATTCGGCAATTCGAATTCAGCTTTACCTTGAAGCAATAGCTTTCTTAGTTTCGCAAAAGGCACAAGGTAAATCCCAAATTTGATTAGTGCCTTGACGTCAAACCAATCAATATTTTCATTGACTTCTATAGAAATCTGTGCCTTACCTATATTATAAACCTTGCCTTTAGCATTCGGCTTTTGAACGATCTTGATTTTCTCAGTTTCAAGAAACTCTTCATTTTCACCTATCCACTCAAAGGCTTCAGTCTTAGGCAAAGCATCTTTACCTATTTTGAACTCAAGTCCTTTGTCACGAAGTAATTTTAGATAGGCTTTTTCTTTTTGAGTGCTACGAATCGTCTTATAGAATGTGTAGCTATCCTCTCCTTCCTCTAATCTTACAGATGCTCCATGCTTTTCAGAACTTGGAGTCTGCACAGGGAAATCAATATTTCCGTATTTGAACCGAAGCTCGAAAGCAATTTTATCCTCTTCTAACTTTTCTCCATCTTCTCCAAAGAGATTCTTACCTGATCCTCCAGGCAAATCACTGATGTTGATAAAAACCTCTGGTGTGCCACGCTCTATATTAATATCGAAACCGACTGACTCCACATCAAACTGTGAAATCAAATTTGCCATAAAACCACGGTAGTAACTTGGCTCAATACGTTTGTCGATGACAATAAATTTTTTGTTCAAAAAAGCTCTGAGCTTCTTCCCATCAATCCCTTTCTCAAAATGGAATAGCTGACCCTGAACAACCAGCCATCCTGGCTCATTACTGATGAAATAGCCATTCTTGTACTGCCAATCGAGTTTTTCACCTTTGAATTTAATCGTTGGCCAATAATGTGTGTTTTCCTCATTTTTATGAAAATGAAAAAGTACACTTGCACGTTCAGCATTAACGGTTATTTCTTTCCAGACTGGATTACCATCACTCCCCATTTCAAAAAGCCGTTTACCGATAAGCAAAGGCATTATTTTGGAACGCTTCTTCTCAATTACTTCTTCTATGGCATCCTGTGTCTTTTTATCTTCCGTCTTAGGATCAAAGATTTTCTCCAGGTATTGCTTCGGGCGAATATTTCCTCTTTTAATAAAGGGCTTCACCACCACTTCAGGGCTCATTGAATCCATGATTTTTATCAAATCATAATCCGCCTTATTCAATCCTGAGTCAAATTCGCTAGCATTTGCAGAACTAATATTTTGATAAGCCAGAGAAAGCCTTCCTTGAGGATCTATCTGTACTACAAAAGATTCTATCAGGAGGCCTAGGGATTCGTGGCTGTAAATAGAATAAACTATCTGAAAAGGTTTATCAGAATCAACTATCATATAATTATCGAAATGACAAAACTTCCACAAGTTTAGGATTAAGCAAAAGGAAGTAAAGCCGGGGTTAAGTATCCCAAAAAAGGGAAAAGCAAGTTGCAAATTACAATAAATACTGCTCAAATTCAGGATTTAAGCCAATTATCTCCCATAAAACAGCAAAAGTCTTTAAGATCAGAGATTCTGATCTTAAAGACTTTTAGTGAAAATAACGTAAAATACTACTCAGAAATTTGATCTACTTCCTCTCTTACAGACTGCTTAGGATCCGCTGGTTTTTCAGGAAAAAATCTACTCTGAAACACCAGAATCATTGCAACACCAATAAATATAGCAGCATCAGCCACATTGAAGATAGGCCAAAGTGCAGTATAACTACCTCCCCATACTGGAAGCCATTCAGGAAGGTATCCTTCCCAAATATCGAAGTAAAACATATCGACTACCTGACCATGAAACCATGGAGTGGTAGCATTATACGGAGCATTATTTAGCCACACGCCATAGAAAACAGAATCAACTAAATTACCTATTGCTCCTCCCAAAATCATCGCTATACATACTATATATAAGGTTGGCTGTTTTTTATCGATGATATGATATAGGTAGTACCCAATTCCCACCATCGCTACCAAACGGAATGAAGTGAGAAGCAGTTTACCATAATCAGATCCAAGCTCCATACCGAATGCCATTCCTGGATTCGTGGTATAATGGAGTTTAAACCAGTCACCGAATAATGGTATCTGTCCCGGTGAACCAAAGTCCATCTCGAAATGAACTAGCATCTTCACTGCTTGATCTATGAGGATCACCAATAGCGCGATTCCAAAGTATTTCAGGTATTTATTCATTTTATACGATTTGCTATTAGGCTTTTTCTACCAAAATAGCGAGTTCAAAATCATCCATTTCAAGTACTGTTGCTCCATCCAAATCAGCAGATAGCTCTAGTTTCAATGCTTGTACTTCGGTTTGGATATATTCCCCAAAAGACTCTAGTGCATTTTTCACCAACTCATTATCTTCAGCGAGGGTGACATTGATCTTGTCTTGTACTTCTAGTCCCATATCCTTACGTAAATTTTGGATACGGTTGACCAAGTCTCTCGCAATGCCCTCTTCCTTCAGTTTGTCAGAAAGTGTTACATCAAGCGCGACAGTTACACCTTGATCCGAAGCAACTGACCAGCCAGGAATATCTTCAGAAGAAATCAATACTTCTTCCAAAAGCAGTTCTAGACTTTCGCCGTCTACATCAACCGAGATCTTACCTTCCCGCTCAATTTCGGCGATTTCGGTTTGTCCCCATTTATTGATTGCTGCGACTACAAAACGCATTTTTGGACCAAGCTTCTTCCCTAACAGGGGAAGATTTGGTTTCACACTTTTCACCAAGATACCTGAAGCATCATCGATAAATTCAATGTCTTTGATATTCACTTCTGATTTGATCAATTCTTCCAAATGCAAAATCTGAGCTTTAATCTTCTCTTTCAAGATTGGAATCAAGATTCTTTGCAAGGGCTGACGCACTTTCATCTTCTCTTTCTTTCTCAGCGAGTGAACCAAAGAAGAAATCGTCTGAGACAACTCCATGCTTTCTTCCAGATCTTTATTGATCAACCCAGAATCTGCAGCAACCCAATCTGTCAAGTGCACAGAAGCTTTGGCATCAGATCCAGATTCAGTCAAATTCTGATACAACCAATCTGAATAGAATGGCGCAAAAGATGACATCAACTGCGTAAGCGTCAACAAGGACTCATACAAAGTCTCATATGCCGCCTGCTTATCAGCATTCATTTCTCCTCTCCAGAATCTCTTTCTGGCAAGTCTCACGTACCAGTTGGAAAGCTGATCGACAGTATAATTCATAATCGCACGAGTAGCTCGTGTCGCATCGTAGTTATTCATCGAATCCTCGACCTCAGCGATCAATGATTGAAGCTTAGACACGATCCACTGATCAAGTTCTGATCTTTCTCCCACTGGAACTGCTTTGGATTTGTCATAGACAAAAGCATCCAAATTCGCATACAGCGCAAAGAAATTATAGGTATTCTGAAGGGTCCCAAAGAAGCGACGTTGCACCTCAGTCACACCATCCAGATTGAATTTTAAGTTATCCCAAGGATTGGCATTGCTCAGCAAGTACCAACGCACTGCATCCGGACCATATTCTTTCAACGTTTTGAAAGGATCCACAGCATTGCCCAATCTCTTGGACATTTTGTTGCCGTTTTTATCCAGCACCAATCCATTTGCTATAACGTTTTTGAAAGCCACGCTATCAAAAAGCATCACTGAAATGGCATGCAGCGTAAAGAACCAACCACGTGTCTGATCTACACCTTCAGCAATGTAATCTGCTGGATAGTTGGCTTTGAAAATGTCCTCGTTTTCAAAAGGATAGTGCCACTGCGCATACGGCATGGCTCCAGAGTCAAACCAAACATCGATCAAGTCTGGCTCACGGAACATCTTTTCACCTTTTGGAGAAACTAAGATCACATCATCCACATACGGACGGTGCAGATCCAGCTCCTTGCCTTCATATGGCGACTTCTCCATGAAGCCTTTTGCGATGGAATCATTGATAGCGGTTTCTAGCTCAGCAATCGATCCTATGCATACTTCTTCTGTTCCATCTTCAGTTCTCCAGATCGGAAGCGGTGTGCCCCAGAATCGTGATCTACTCAGGTTCCAATCCACCAAATTTTCCAGCCAGTTGCCAAAGCGGCCAGTTCCAGTAGCCTCAGGCTTCCAGTTGATCGTCTTATTCAGCTCTACTAATCTATCCTTGTATGCTGTGGTTTTGATAAACCAGCTGTCCATCGGATAGTAAAGCACCGGCTTGTCAGTTCTCCAGCAATGTGGATAACTGTGCTCATATTTCTCAACCTTAAAGGCCTTATTTTCATTTTTCAGGATAATAGAAATGATCACGTCGGTGCTTTTGAAGTCCGCCGCACTCTCATCATCCTCGGTGTAGTTTTTCACATAGAAATCATCCACACCATATTCTTTATGGGAAATGATCGCATGTTCAGCTACTTTATCCACAAGGTACTCACCCACCATCGTGATGAATTTCCCGCGCTTATCCACGATAGGCAGATCTTTTCCTTGCTCATCTTTGATGAAGATGCCAGGCACATTATTCTGTGCCAATGTTCTAAAGTCATCCGCTCCAAAAGCTTTCGCAAGGTGAACTATACCAGTACCATCTTCTGTAGTCACATAGTCACCAGAAACTACCGTAAAAGCTGGATGAGGAAGTGCCAAACCTGCTATTGGGAACAATTGCTCGTATTCCCAACCTAGCATTTCCTTGCCTTTGAACTCCTCGATTACTTCGAAAGGGATCAACTTGTCGCCGCCTTTATAATCTTCCAATTTCAGCTCAGCCGCTTTTGGATTCAGATAAGAATTGATTCTAGCTTTCGCTAAAATTACCGTGCAGGCATCGAATGTATAAGGATTGAAAGTCTTCACTTTCACATAGTCCAGATTCTCACCAATCGCCAAAGCGGAGTTAGCCGGCAAAGTCCAAGGCGTAGTCGTCCAAGCTAGGATATAGGTATTTTCCTCGCCTTTCAGTTTGAACTGAGCAGTGATGGAAGTGTCCTTTATATCCTTGTACGTGCCAGGCTGATTCAATTCGTGCGAGCTCAATCCTGTACCCGCTGCTGGCGAATAAGGCTGAATTGTATAGCCTTTGTAGATCAGGTCTTTCTCGTATAGCTTCTTCAGCAAGCTCCAAACTGACTCGATGTAGTTCGGCTCAAACGTGATATAAGGATCATCCAAATCCACCCAATAACCGATTTTCTCAGTCAGGTCATCCCATTCGTTTTTGAATCGCATGACCGTCTCACGGCACTTTTGGTTGTATTCTTCTACGGAAATCTTCTTGCCGATATCCTCTTTGGTGATACCCAGTTCTTTCTCCACCTGTAGTTCTACAGGCAAGCCATGCGTATCCCAACCGCCTTTACGCTTCACTTGAAAACCTTGAAGCGTTTTGTAACGGCAGAAAATATCTTTCAGCGTACGCGCCATTACATGGTGAATACCCGGAGTACCATTTGCCGAAGGCGGACCTTCAAAAAAAGTAAATGTCTCCGCACCGTCACGGTTGGCTACTGATTGCTCGAAAATCTGGTTTTCTTTCCAGTACTTCAATACGGACTCCCCGATTTCGGGATAATCCACTTGTTTAAATTCCTGATATGTCTTCACTGTATCCTTTCTTAAGGGCAAGTAGGTGATAATTCATTCCAATTAGCCAGCTCCTATCCACATTGGATAAAGATTAATTTTGGCCGTTTTTGTATGCTTTTCAAGGGACTATACCCTCAAAAGCAGGCACAAAGATAGGAGAAATCCCCCTTTTTGGGAGGGTCAATTGGAAAAAATGCCAAGCTATGATTCATGGTGCTCTAGTTTCAATTTGCTAATCTTCAAATTTCACAATCTTTCAATGCCTAAAGCTTCAATTCATAGCTTATACTTCTCCCTCCTCCTTGTGGCAAAAAGATGCCAATTTCAGCTAATCCCTGTAAATCACGTGTAGCTGTAGCTTTCGAAGCTTTGGTGATTGCGATGTATTTCTTTGCAGTCATCCCTCCTTCAAAACCAGCTGGTCCTTCAGCGAGCATGCGATTGATAACTTTAATATGGCGTTCATTTAGTATTTCCTTGTAGCGATCGAAGAATTTGACTTTTTGGAGCGTGAAGTTGATCAATTGTTCCGCACTTAGCTGTGCATAGATGACAGTGTCCGCAAAGTAATCCAGCCAATCAGAAATCTCATTGGAGCTTTGTCCACTTTTCAACGCTGTATAATACTCGTGCTTCTTCGCTTCTATCGCACTGGAGAGACTAATCAATGTCGCATGCCCCAATCCTTGATGCAACGCTTTTTCTGCCAAAGCCCTACCAATTCGCCCATTTCCATCTTCAAATGGGTGGACCGATTCAAAATATAAATGAGTGATTGCAGACCGGATCAGCGGATTGTTTATTGCTGCTGTTTTGCCTGGGGAGGTTTCGTTAAACCAAGAAATAAAGGCATCCATTTCAGCTGGAATCCGGGTAGAAGGAGGTGCTTCGAAATGCACGATTTCCTTCCCGATAGCTCCCGAAACCACCTGCATGGGTGCAGTATCCGCACGCCACTGTCCTGCTCGAACGTATCGATTGCCCTCCATCAGTAATTCATGCCAGGCGAAAAGTGCTTCTTCTGTCAATTCCTGCGCAAAATCAGCGCGTACTTTAATCATGAGCTTAGCAATACCTTTTGCCCGCTGATCTTTGACAAGCAAAGGTTGCTCCTCGTGAATCCCAAGGTTTTTTTTGATAGAAGACATCACGTCTGGTCGACTGAGAAATTCACCTTCGATCTCGGAAGTTTTGATTGCTTCCACTACCATCATTTCCAGTAGCAGTTCGGTCTGATTCCCCTCCGACAAACCAGTAAGCACGCCAGACATTTGTCCGGATTTCATAAGAAAATCGAGCAGTATTTTCCCAGACTCACCTTCTTTGTAGGTGAACTTTGGCCAATCCGACTGTTCCCAATTATAGCTCATGAGCCAAATATATAACTTATTCGGCTCAAAAAATAGAATATTATGAGCCGAATAAGGTGATTATTCGGCTCATAATTTAAAAACCTTCCAATTTCAGCACTTTTACTCCAGATGCACCAACATTTGAATCCCGCTGCTTAAATTTCTAATTCATCCGATTTCAACCCTACCTATGAAACTTAGTTATTCTTTATTAGCAGGAAGCTTGGCAATAGCTTTTGCCTGCTCCTCCCCAAAAACTACAGAAGAAACAGAAGTAGCCAAACTCTCTGGTAATCCAATTTTCGAAGGCTGGTATGCCGATCCAGAAGGAATCGTGTTTGGAGACGAATACTGGGTTTACCCAACCTTCTCTGCTGGCTACACTGACCAATTGCACTTCGATGCTTTTTCGTCAAAGGATTTAGTGACTTGGGAAAAGCATGCAAATATCCTGGACACCGCTGCTATTAAGTGGGCTCGACAGGCGATGTGGGCACCTGCGGCAATCGAGAAAGACGGAAAATATTACTTATTCTTTTCTGCCAATGACATACAGCGCCCCAGTCGTGATGGCTGGGATCCGAACAATGACATCAATCATTTTGGGGGACTAGGTGTGGCCGTTTCAGATTCCCCAGGCGGTCCTTTCAAAGACCATATTGGAAAGCCGTTGCTCTCTGAATTCTATAATGATGCCCAGCCTATCGACCAGTTTGTGTTCAAAGACACCGATGGAACCTACTACATGCTCTATGGAGGTTGGAGTCACTGCAATATCGGAAAACTGAATGCTGATTTTACTGGCTTCGAGCCTTGGGAAGATGGTGAGCTTTTCCATGAAATAACTCCTGAAGGCTACGTAGAAGGCCCTTTTGTATTTATTAGAGAAGGAAAATATTATTTCCTTTGGTCGGAAGGCGGCTGGACAAATGACAGTTATAAAGTAGCCTATGCCATGTCCGACAATATCAATGGCCCATGGGATAGAATCGGAACTATCCTAGAAAACGATACGACCGTGGCTACTGGGGCTGGTCACAATTCAGTCATCCAAAAACCAGTCAGCGACGACTGGTACATGGTCTATCACCGCCGACCAATCCCAAATGAAGGACGTGATCATCGTGTAACAGCTATTGATGTACTTGAATTCAACGAAGATGGCACGATTAAGCCAATTAAGATGACTTTTGAAGGAGTCGCGGCGAATCCAATCTTAGAATAAGAAATATTCGAAAAACAATTTCCTTTAATCCAGTTGTGAACTTCACAGCTGGATTTTTTTTCGTTTAATTCATAAAAAATCTATATTTAAACTACTGAACACCAACGTATAACTACACTTTTCAATCGAGAATCAAGACCCTTCAAATCTTCGCTCATTCTTCAATTAAGATTAGTTTTTATGAAGCCTTTTCCAAAACTCCATTTGTGGCTAATTCTGCCATTTGTAATTACATTAATAGGATTCCAAGGCTATTGGGCTGGCTTCAATAAATCACCATTTCATTGGCATCTCCATGGTCTTTCTGCCACTTTATGGTATATCTGTTTGATTATTCAGCCTTGGCTTTATCACAATCGCCCTATTCAGATTCATAGAAAAGTAGGCATGCTTTCTTTGCTTATAGCTGGATTTGTCATCACTTCGGCACTCAATATGATTGTGATTAGCTTGCCTAACATGAGCGAATTTTCACCTCTGTACCCTGTTAGGTACAGTCTTGCGCTTGTAGATTTGATTTCAATTACTGGCTTCACCTTGTCGGTAGCACTTGCCGTAGTCTACGCTCGAAATACACAAGTCCATGCACGATGGATGATCTCTACCGTATTTTGGGTTTTAGCACCAGGAACGGTACGCTTCTCATTCATACCATTAGGCGCAATTTTTCAGCCGAAAGAATTTTCTGATTTCCCTTTTGCATGGACTGATGTATTTATCTGGAATCAGGTCTTAATTGTTTTGATTATACTTTTTCTGATGGTTAAAGACTACAGGAAACATCAGAAAATCTATTTCTCCTATGCTTTAACCTTAATTGCAACTGTTCTTTTCATTCCCATAATCAATGGCTTAAAAGACGCAACTTGGCTAAAGTCGTTTTTTGACTGAAGATCTGAGCTAACCAAAAAAAACAGCCCTGAAACTCGTGGTTTCAGGTCTGTTTTAAAATGAAATTGAAAGTCATCATTTAGATGCTCGCGTCTTTCCATTAGGTATTACAACACAACCTTCACTTCCTTTTTCTCTCCTCCTCTTTCATAGCCAAGAAGTACTTCGTCGCCTTTTTTGAAAGCACTCAATGCACGCATGTAACTCATCATGTCCACAATTGTAGAGTCGCCCATTTGCAGGACAACATCGCCTTTCATCAATCCGGCTGCCTGCGCAGGTTTGTCCTCAGACACACCATCTATGCGCATTCCTTTTCCATCATATAAATAGTCAGGAACTACACCCAAGGAAACGGTAAATCGTGGAGAATCGCCATTGCTGTCTTTTGTTTTGGTGAAGGCAAGCTTTGATTCGGTATCCAATTGATCGACCAAACGATCGATGTATTTCACCACAAGTAATAAGCCATCGTAATTGATTAATTCCGAATCATCGGAGGGCTTGTGATAATCCTCATGCTGACCAGTGAAAAAGTGAAGAACTGGCAAATCCTGAAGGTAAAACGAAGTATGATCTGAAGGCCCAACACCTGATTCTGAAGTAACTAATTTCAAGCTATCGGCATTTGCCAAATCCAATGCTGGAACAAAGCTTGGGCTAGTACCGACGCCATTAATTGCCAAAGTTTTTTCACCATTCAATCGACCAACCATATCCATGTTGATCATGTAATTGACTTCGGTAAGGTCAATCGTTGGGTTCTTCACGAAATAATTTGACCCCCAAAGACCATTTTCTTCACCTGAGAAAGCAATAAAAAGAAAGTTGCTTGTATGCTTCTCATGCTTCAAGATTCTGGCTAAAGCTACCAATGCAGCCGTCCCGCTGGCATTATCATCCGCACCATTATGTATCGCCGAATCTCCTCGGTGAAGTGAACCGCTTCCGCCCATTCCCAGGTGATCAAAGTGCGCACCGATCACGATGGTGTTTTCAGATTTGTTATCAATAAAACCAATCACATTTCTACCTGTCACACCTTCTCCATCTGTCCCGATTACGGCTTCCTCATGTGGATTTGTTGGCTTAGATACGGTGAAAGGCTGAAAATACTCCTCAGTTCCTTTTGGTAGCAACCCGATCTCGTTGAATTCTGCGGCAAGGTATTCTGCGGCTTTTTGCTCGCCTTCTGTTCCAATCGCACGTCCACTAAGATCATCTGCAGCCAGAAAGGTAACGTCATCTTTCAATCCATCTTTCAAACTTTCGTCTGTTGGCGCAGTATTACAGCTCCACGTGAATAAGGCCACCGCAATTGCCACCAAGGTACATTTAGATAGATATTTCATTTTTTATAATTGTTTTTTAAAGGTCAAATAGCCTGTCCCGATTTTTCTTCGGGAGAATCTCGCATGGTTATATCGTTCCAGTGTGTACATCCGCGAAATGCCTGTCTGTCTCAGGCAGGCTCGATTTCATGTGATTTGTCATATTTCGTCAAAGATAATAAATGGTAACTTTGCGCAGCAATTCTAAAATTTCAAATTCATAATGAGACAAATCCTTGTTGCCCTGCTCCTACTTTCTTTTGCATGCAACCCAAAAACGGAAGTTCAAACGGAAATTCAAACTGAGGAGCACTCAGCTTCAGATTCTTTGCTTCTGACTCCAGAGGAAATGAAGTATCTAAAAAACATCAAGCAACTGACTTTCGGTGGAAATAATGCTGAAGCCTATTGGTCATTCGACGATTCCATGCTGATTTTTCAATCCGATTATAGCGAATGGGGAGCTGAATGTGATCAAGTGTATTATACCAACTGGCAAGAAGACGATTTGAAAAATAATCAGCCGAAACGATTAAGCACAGGCCTAGGCAGGACTACTTGTTCCTATTTTCTCCCAGACGATAAAAGTATAGTCTATGCCTCCACTCATCTTGGTGGCGATAATTGTCCTCCAGTCCCGGAGAGCAGAACAGATGGCAAATATGTTTGGCCGATTTATGATTCCTTCGACATTTTCACAGCTGATTTGGAAGGTAATATTACTTCTCAATTGACAAATGAGCCTGGTTATGATGCGGAAGCGACTGTATCTCCAAAAGGAGACAAAATTATTTTCACTTCTTTGAGATCTGGAGATCTGGAGCTTTACACTATGAATATTGACGGTTCGGATGTGAAGCAAATCACCTCTGATTTGGGCTATGACGGCGGTGCATTTTTCTCACCTGACGGGAGTAAAATAATCTGGAGAGCTTCAAGACCAACTTCTGAGGAAGACGTGAAGGTATACAAAGACTTGCTGGCTGAGGGTTTGGTCATGCCAACAAGTATGGAGCTTTATGTGGCAAATGCAGATGGATCTGATGCGAAAAAGATAACCGACTTAGGTAAAGCTAACTGGGCACCTTTCTTCCATCCATCTGGAGAAAAGATAATTTTTGCCTCAAATCATCAAACTGAAAGAGGTTATCCATTCAACCTATTTATGATCAACTTAGATGGGACTGGCCTTACACGAATCACACATGACGGGACTTTTGATGCATTCCCTGTATTCTCGAATAATGGCAAATTCTTAGTCTTTTCATCAAACAGAAATAATGGTGGCACTAGAGACACCAACCTTTTTGTGGCTGAATGGATAGGGGGTTAATTATTAAATAATTGCCATTACAAACAACTTGAATATTCTTCTTAACTTAAATCTTCAAATAAAACCGAAACTTCCTTAACTATGAAAAAATTAAAATCATTATTCTCATTAATAATTTTGATTACGCTTTTCTCAGGTATGGCAATCACATCTTGTGGTGGAAAGAAAGATGTTAAAGATGAACAAACGGAAGCAGCGGATCATCCAGCTGATTCAGATAGTTCTGAACATCCTGCCGACGCCGACAGCACAGATCATCCAGCTGATGGAGATACTACCGAACATCCTGCAGAAGATTAAGTTACATCCATCTTGGAATCAAAAAAGAGGCTGTCCATCGACAGCCTCTTTTAGTTACATCTCATTTTTTCTACTGAAAGTAAACTTGGAATTAACCTTTATCTGCTTTCCATCAATCTCTAGATAAGGATACGCCAGGAAATTTATAGGACCGGCTTCAGGACCAGGAGTCAACTTTAGATCTCTTCCTCTACTCAATTCTATCCTATTGGCGGGATGACGTCCAAAATAATAGGTTGCCAAAGCGGTATATTTATTGGCCTCGGAGATGTCCACCGGCCACCATTTGCCATCCGCGTAAAACTCCGCCCAACAGTGGTAACCATCGATTCCACCTTCATCACGATCCGAAGGGATAGATGCTCCAATAGCAAACCGGGAAGGAATCCCCACAGATCTAGCCAGAGAAATAAACAGAGAATGAAATTCAGTACAGTTTCCAGTTTTACTATCACAGGCATAATAAGAATCACCATTTCCATAATTTCCCACCTTGGCATATTTCATATTATCAATGACGTAATCATAGAGCGCACGAGCTTGGATCAAATGAGAATCATTAATCTTCTCTCCAAGTGTTTCTTTAGCTATTTGCTCAAACTGCCCACCCGTTGGCATGAGTTTAGTTGATCCTAAATACAAGGAGACATCAGGATCAGGAGCATTGTATGGCCCTTTTTCTTTCCTTTTTACGTGGTAGGCAAGTGAGATTTCCTCACCAGAATTTTCAGGACCAAGCTCTATAAAAAGAAGTTTGTTGCCATAGTTTTCCTCACGTATTTCTTGTGTGCCTACAGGCACTTTCTGTGAGATCAATTCTACCTGCTGAAAATTATCAGATTCTCCAACAGGAATCCACATTTTAGCAGGTCCATCCAAAGTCGGTACTTGGGCGGTATAGTAAAAAGTAAATTCATCACCACCTTCTATTACTCCAAGAAGCCTGTTGTTAGATTCTGCCATGGCCACCTTATACCATGTTTTATCCTCCTTGTTTTGCTTCCATGAATAGTATGGCTTGCCATTGAACTTATGGACAGACGTAGAAGTGACACCCATAGCTCCAGGTTCTCCTTCCATAAAAAAATCTACATCATAGACATCACCACTTTCATCTACCAGGTCAACACAGGCAAAATGGCTTTTGGGGCCTAGCCTGGACAAGTACTCGGTATGTACCCTGACCAGTTTCATCTTCAAATCATGGTTCTCATCTTTTACAGGAAATACTCCACCATTCTTTTCCGTTTGGTCAGCTATAAACTCTTTTATGCCCTCTTCGATCTCATCTATACTTACTCTCTCTATAGTTTCAGATAGTTCTTGCTGCACTTCTCCTTTGCAGGAAAAAAGCAAAATGGATCCAAACAGAATAATGATACTAGAGATTATTTTTCTTTTCATTGTATTACGGGATTTGGGCTAAAGATAGTAATCATTGCTTATGCGTGTCAACAAGTATTAAAGTGTTACTAGTTTATCAAAGTACGTTGCATCTTTTTTAAGTTACCTAGTAGAGGGACTATTGTTTGAAGCAACGGGAAAAGTGTGGATTTGGCGGTCTTTTTGTTTATCATATCATCTAACCTACTGGAAAGTCATTATGAAAGCTCTAACAACAGTTATTTTCGCTTCATTAGTATTTGTAGCCTGCAAAGCCCCAAAAGAAGATTCCCCAATTGAAGTGGCATTTTCCCCAGACGCTGAACACATTGAAGAAATCAATACGGAATGTTTCAGGTATGTTGGGAATAAAGACACCGTTCTACTTACCACTCACATTGACGGGACAAATATCACTGGTACCCTTGATTATGTGCTGTTTGAAAAAGATAAAAACAGCGGAACAATCGAGGGAGAAATTAGAGATAATAGGATAATCGCCGAATATACTTTTATGTCAGAAGGAGTTACATCAAAACGCCAAGTAGTCTTCAAGAACACTGAAGATGGCTGGAAAGAGGGTTTTGGTGAAATGAAGACCGTGGATGGGATTCCTGTTCAAGTCAACATAGATTTACTTGATTACAATCACCAGATGGCTTTAACTCCAATTCCCTGCGACTAGAATCAATTCAAATCAGTTTTGACTTTCTCACCTCAATTTCCTAATTTCTAAACTCAACCCACCCAAAATCACCTTTTTCAGTGGCTGAAAATTTCAGTCCATATACTACAAATCCTTTTTAAATTGAGTTTATGAAATACTATACCCGCTTGGTTCTACCCTTACTGGTGACGCTTGCTCTTGGCTTTTCCAAGCTTTATTTTGGAGAAGAATCTAAAGACTGGGAAGGGGTCTGGTCTTATTTACCTCACATCAATACGGTATTAATTATTTGCGGCTTTACTTGGTGCCTGCTAGTATTAATGCAGATTTTGAAAAAACTCTTCATCAAACAATATGACATTTCACAAGAGGACAATCTAAAGGCCAGAAAGGTTTTAACTCAGATAAACATCCTAGTGAAGGTGGCCAATTTTATAATTATACTGCTTGGTATAGGATTGATCTTGATTTCTTTCGAATCAGTCAGAAAAGTTGGCGTTGGCTTCTTTGCTTCCGCTGGAGTAGCTGGAATTATCATAGGTTTTTCTGCACAGAAAGCTATCGGGACATTGATTGCCGGAATTCAAATAGCTATTACCCAGCCCTTCCGTCTTGAAGATGCAGTCGTTGTGGAAGGTGAGTGGGGATGGATTGAAGAAATCAACTTGAATTATATCGTAGTAAGAATTTGGGATCTGAGAAGACTCGTGCTTCCGACCACCTACTTTTTGGAAACACCTTTTCAAAACTGGACGCGAACCTCAGCGGATTTGCTCGGCTCAGTTTTCCTATACACAGACTACACGATTCCTTTCGATGAGCTACGGAAAGAATTGGATAGAATTCTAGAAACCACTCCACTTTGGGACAAAAAAGTCAAAGTCCTGCAGGTGTCGGATGCGAAGGAATTCACCGTAGAAACGCGTATTTTGGTCAGTGCCAAAAACTCACCTACAGCCTGGGATTTACGTGTATTTGTAAGAGAAAAAATGATAGAGTTTATTCAGAAAAATTATCCAGAAAGTCTTCCTAAGACTAGAATTGAGATGACACAAAAGGACATCAATAAAGCATGATGTACGAATTGCTGATGTATAGCCACCTGGCAACTGTGGTTCCCTGCATTTTTTTTGGGAGCGTATTTACTCTCTTCCAGAAAAGGCACCTATTTAATAGAAGTGATGCGGATGGTGGTGTTTAAAGGAAGTGATTTTCAGGATATCTCAAAGTATTTCCTGATCATGATCGGCTAAGCAGTATTCTTCAATACTTGGGCAATATTGAATTATCGAAAAACTTCCTAAATCAATATTTAAAGCAAGGCATAGAGGTTGTTCTGCCTGCTCCACGCTTATTCGTAGCAAGGAAGCTAAAACGCAAACTGATCTCATGTGCACCACCTGTATTCGCATTTCCTAAAGATGACAAGGTGAAATCATGGCTATAGCCAATGTCTAAACCTCCACCAAGAGATATCCCTACTAGGCCAATGATTGCTTCGTGATTTGGCATATCATCTTTCTGTACAGGAATTCCTCTATACCAAACTCCCAAAACAAGAGGCTGAATATTAATCTGAGCTCCCATATCTAGTTGAGAAAAAGCACCTTGATTCTTATAATTAAATGCTAAAGTCAATTCTCTTGTACCAGTTCTTTGGTTCAAAAGCTGAGATGAAGTGCCACCAGAAAGGTCAAACTTCACTCCTCCATGTGCAGATACCTTAATAGGTAGCTTACTATTTTCACCATCGATGAAAGAGATGTTTGGCTGAGTCAAATGATGTCCAGCTAAACCAAACCAGATATTTTCATTGTGATACACCATGCCAAAGCTATAGTCCATAAACTGATGACTGATGCCGTCTCCAAGACTTTCTCCACTAGTACCACCTACGGCACCAGTCTGGTCGTTGATCTGACTTCCAAAAACCATATCTCCAAAGTACGCATCGCGGTCCATGTAACTCACCTGACCACCCATTCTCAAAAATGATCTAAATCCCAATCTCATTCTATAGGAGTAGGTAGCTCCGATCTCTGTCATGCTTAGATTTGCCATGCTTTGCTCAGATCTGTTTACAATCAGACCAACACCACTATTTGCACTGAAGATATAATGATCAGCATAAGCGGAATAGGAATTGAATGACTGATCAAGACCGGGCCATTGGTTACGGTAATTGACACCAATTTGCGTCATCTCTGATGCACCAGTCATAGCGGGATTTAGATACAATGGAGCGGCATAGAACTGCGAATATTGAATATCCTGAGCACTGAGGTTTAAGCTTAGTAAGCTTAGGGCGATAAGCAGATATAAATTTTTCATTTTCTATCGTATTAGGGTGACCCCTCCAGTTCGAGTGAATTGCTCACCATCTCTGGAAGTGTAAGTAATCTGGTATAAGTAATTGCCAGGGGGTGAAATCTGACCTTGATATATACCATCCCAACCCTTGGACTCAAGACCTGAAACGGAATACATTTTTTCTCCCCATGTATTGAAAATATCCATGGAGAAGGTGGTAACGGCTCTGAGCTTAGGGATAAATGTGTCGTTCAGGCCATCACCATTTGGAGTGAAAGCATTTGGTATGGTAATAAACTCTAGAGGTGTATTTACTTGAATGATATTTTTCTCAATACTAGAACAGCCGTATATATCATAAGCAGTAAGGGTGACTTCGAACATTCCTGATGCTTGGAAAATGTGAATTGGGTCTTTATCCTTAGAGGCATTGCCATCTCCAAAAGACCATTCCCATCCTATAAAATCATCTGAAATAACACTTTCAAAAATGATTTCTTCATCTACTTGTACTTCAGGCTCACTGCTGATTTCTAATTTCCTATAGTCAAAATCCAATCTTCCAGACTTATTGATTTGACTAGGAAAATTAACACGGACTTCAGTTTGAGAAGTACATCCCAAGGCATCAGTAACCCGCACTTTTAAGCTTCCGGAAGAATGGAAATTGATCTCTCGAGTAGACTCTTCGCCTGAACTCCAACTGATTTGGTAAGGCTGCATTCCACCTTGAATAGAAACCCAAGCTACTCCTGTAATAGCTCCGATAGCACAATCAACATCTAAGGTTGTTTCGATTCTTGCTTGTAAAGCTTTTGCCTCCTCTATGGCAAATGATTTGGATACATTACAACCACTTTCATCAGATACAGAAAGGTGATAAGTCCCTGCAGGTAAATTTTCACGATTTAACCCAGCGGATGGATCATCAGACCACTTAGTGGTATATTTTCCTGAAGCTCCTTTTATAGCTAAATGAATAGACCCCGCACTTGAACCAGCGCATTCTGAGTTAGTTTGATCGAGTATCTCTATTTCCAGAGCGGAATCGGTACCCAATGCGAATTTCTTTTCAACCGTGCATCCTATGGCGTCGGTTACAGTTAAGGAGTAATCGCCCGCATTGACATCAGTTAGTCTGGAAGTGTTCTGACCATTGCTCCACTTATAGGTGTAAGGTGCAGTTCCACCTTGCACATTCACTTGGATTGCTCCATTACCAGCACCAGCACAACTCTCAGGCTGAATAGTTTCTTTAACTCCCATCTGCGTAGCCGCCTTTACAGAATAAGATGCTTGGAATGAGCAACCGGTTAGATCTTTTATTATTACACTATAGTCTCCCGCAGTAATATTGTTAAGATCTTCGGAAGTAGATCCGTTGCTCCATGTATAGGTATATGGCGCTTGACCTCCTTTTACACTTAGGTTTATAGAACCATTGCTTTGACCAGAGCATCCCAGATCCTGAATGGACTCAGAGACTTGCATTCCTTCTGACGCAGCCTTGATTTCGAAAGTAGTGGTAACATCGCAGTTGAATTTATCTGCAACGGTGACAGAATAAAATCCTGGTTCCAAATTGGTAGCTTCCCAAGTATCCGTCAGTCCATTACTCCAGGTAACTTTATAAGGCTCGCCTCTTCCTACTTTCACGCTGATCTTTGCAGATCCATCTTTACCCGAACTACAGCTAGCATCTGTCTTCTCTACTGGATTTAGAATCAAAGGGTAAGGAGGTTGAACAACAATTCTTTCAGTATGGTCTGTACCGACCGCATCAGTAATTACTACTGTGTATGTTCCTGAATAAAGGTCCGTACGGTCTTTGGTAGTTTGTAAGGTATTCCAACGATAAGTATATGGAGCTACTCCACCTTGCACATCGAGTATGATATGTCCTTTTTCAGCATGAGAGCAAAGAGCAAGCTTTCCCGAAACCGCAACTGTTATTCCTTTCGTAGCTAAAATTCTATTGTTCCCAAAATTGAGTTCACCTCTTTCAACAGCATACTGTGCTGAAACAGTAAAACTGATCATCACACTCCATAAGAGTGGGAGTATCATTAGGCAATATGTAGGATATACCTTTTTCAAGAGTTTTGTAGCTGTTGGAAGTTCGACGACTTTTCAACTTTCTTAATTTGTCTTACAAACGAGGATTAGTGTATTTCATTTTTAAGAACATTATTTTATGTAAATCATATACAACAAAATGATATTCTTATTTCAATGGCTTATACCGAAATAAGTATAGAAATATTCTTAAAAACAACCCTTGGCAGAAAAGTGTCTAAAACGAAATGCGCCTTAAAAAAGTATTACTTTTCTTAAAATATTGCCATAATCAAAAAACATGTCAAATGATGCTTTTTTGTGATTACCAAAAAAAAAAGCCTGTAAAACAGGCTTAGAAAAAAAAATGTGAATTTTTTAAAGTTTTTTCTTGACAAACGATAATTATGTTATCAATCAGTCTAATACTTGAAACAAGGGATAGTTCTTCCTCTTTGGTTTCTGCTTTTGGCATCGCCCCATAAAAATGTATAAGTAAGCGAAATCTCATGTGCTCCACCACTATTTTTCAACCCCAATTTGGAGATAGTTGCATCATAAGAATAGCCAATATCCAGTCCACTCTCAAGTGATACTCCCACCAATCCTATGAAAGATTCATTATTTGGAAGGTTGTTTTTAGTCGGAAGTCCTCTGTACCAAACACCTAAAACCAAAGGTTCTAGGTAGAACTGCGCTCCTACATCTAGCTGATTGAATGGATCCTGTTGCTTGTAATTGAAAGCAAAAGAAACAGATCGCTCTGAATAGGCATGTGTAAAGTAATTTCTGCGTCCACCTCCCAAGTCAAACTTTATACCACCTTGAGCAGATAGTTTCATTGGAAGCTTTGAGATTTGCCCTTCTACAAACGAAGTATTGGGTTCTGAAATATGATGAGCAGATGCTCCTAGCCAGATTCGGTTTGAGTAAAACATCCCCCCTACACTGTAATCGACAAAACTGTAGTGACTATCAATCGGAATCCCATTAAGCTCGTCACTTATGCCTCCTATAGTACCATTAATGATATCGATCTGAGTACCAAACACAAGGTCTGAAAAGAATGCATCTCGCTGCATATAGCTCACCATTCCGCCAATTCGGAAAAACATGTCCTCACTTAGCTTTAACCTATATGCATAAGACAATCCTATTTCGTTGGTTGAGAGGTTAGCCATACTTTCTTGGCTCCCATTGAATATCAAACCAATACCACTGTTGTAATCAAAAATGTAGTGATCAATGTAAGCTGAATAGGAATTGAAATTATGATCTAACCCTGGCCACTGATTTCGGTAATTAACACCTACTCGTGTAAGCTCACTTGCTCCTGTGAGGGCAGGGTTTAGATAAAGAGGTGCAGCATAAAATTGAGAGTACTGGGTATCCTGAGCTATTACATTAGAAAAAATGCAACTAATAGCCCCTAAAATAATGAATACGCCGATTGTTCTCTTAAACATAGACAACTACACCATTACCACACACTAATTTAAGAATTAGTAAAATGGCTTAGGTTAAATAATTATGATTTAAAGATTTGAAATTACTAGGGCTTATGATTGGGGCTTTCAATCAATCGAATTTCAAATCAATTCAAACTGAGAAAGGCTACCCGCAGCACATTCTCAACTTGACTTATCGGTATTCAATAATTATACCAAAGGGAATAAAGAGAAGGAATTAGCAAATTAAATATCCAAAATAACCTGATGTCTGATCAAATCCTCAAAAATCTCTCGCTCACGAATCAATTGGGCTTTGCCTTGCCAAACCAAAACCTCAGCCGGTCGCAATCTTGAATTATAATTGGAAGACATGCTAAAACCATATGCCCCAGCATTTTTGAACACCAAAAAATCTCCTTTCGAAACTGAAGCTAGCATTCGGTCTTTAGCTAGCGTGTCTGTTTCGCAGATATACCCTACTACATTATATGGCGTTTGATCTCCCTCAGGATTGCTCAGATTATATACATCATGAAATGCATCATACATCATCGGTCTGATCAGGTGATTCAACCCAGAATCTACCCCTACAAAAGTGATCTGAGGGGTCTTTTTAACCACATTGGACTCTACGATAAGATAGCCCGATTCACTAACAAGGAATTTTCCTGGCTCAAGCCATAGTTCAAGCTGTCGACCGTATTTCTCACAGAATTCATTAAATGCTGCAGACACTTTTGTCCCAACTTCTGCAATATCTGTAGCTGGATCACCGGACTTATACGCCACTTTGAATCCTCCCCCAAAATCCAGAAAGGCAAGATCAGGAAAGTTCATTGCAGCTTCAAACAACACATTTCCTCCCCTCAAGAATATCTCCGCATCAAGAATGTCCGAACCCGTATGAATATGGAGCCCCTTGATTTTAATATTAAATTTCTTCACCACCTCTATAATCTCAGGAAGTTGCTGGATCGAAATACCAAACTTGCTCTGAATATGGCCCACGGATATTTTGGCATTTCCTCCCGCCATGATATGTGGATTGATCCGGATGCAAGCAGCCACCGTATTACCATAAGTCGCCCCAAACTCTTCCATCAGAGGAATACTATCCAGATTAACTATGACACCTAACGCCACAGCTTCCTCCACTTCGCGGAAATTAACCCCACTTGGAGTGTACATAATTTCCCCAGCAGTGAAACCTGCCATCATACAGATTCTTATTTCCTCTATTGATACTGCATCTACACCTTCTCCAGCCTTTTTCACCAACTTCAAGATATTGATGTTGGAAAGTGCTTTAGTCGCATATTTGATTTTCAATGGAACGGTAGCGAAGGCAGACTGAAGGGATTCGATTTGACTTACTATCTTGTCTCCGTCATACACATATACTGGAGTACCGAATTCTTGAGCAATAGACTCTAGGTTAATTCCCTGGAGCTGAATAGGATGTTGAGATGCTGACATTATCTGAAATTTGCGGGCAAAGATAGCCAAATAACAAAAAAAGGAGGCCTTTGCCCCCTATTTTCATTAGTTATAGTGTAATTAAGAAAACGTAGTTTTCGAGCCTAAATATAGAGGAAGGAGTTGAATTTGAGCTACTGCTCACTCACCTTGAGGCGGTTAAATATTGTTAAGCTGTCTTTACAGGCTGATTATAGGTTTAAATTTGTCCCATGTCGAAAAGTAATATCATCCTCATCGTCGTCTTGATGTCCCTTGCCAGCTTCGGTCTGATGGGATTCCAATTCTATTGGGTGAAAAATGCAATTCGAATAAATAGAGAGAGATTTGATCAAAATGTGCATCAAGCGCTTACTGGCACCATTGAACAATTAGAGAAAGGTGAAAATTCTGATGCCTTTTTTAGCTTTTTAATCCAGGACTCTTCCATACAAAAATCCCTATTTGAAAAAATAGACCCACTAGAATTACAAATTCGATCAAGACCAATGCAAGGAAGAAGACCTTCCATGGTAGATACTTTTTTCCAAGAGCCAGCCCCCCAAATCAGTCAAACTTTTAAACGAATTCTAGAATCTAGAGGCTTAGATCGTAAAGTGCTGGACGATTTGGAAACCTTCTTTACATACCTAACTCCTGAAATAGCCTCAGAACTGTTTACGGCAGATGAAATGCAAGTATTACTTGACGAAAAAGAACGTCAACTCGCATACTTAAATCGCGTCGAAAATTCCAATACAAAAAACACAAATAGAGCTTTGCCAACTTTAAGGGACATAATGCCTGAAATGAATCTTAATCCGGATGCGGTGGAGAAAATTGCCAAAACCAATATGAAGATCGAGTTCTTCAACAAAATGTGGGATGAAATGGCCGCTGGCCAACAGGCTATTTTAGATCGATTGGATACCGCGCAGGTGCGAAAACTACTTAAAGGATACCTACTTGAACAGAATATTTCTGAAAATTTTGAGCTGGGATTACTAAAAGAAGACGGCTTAATCATGCCTATAGGCAATGTAAAAGAGCAGTTTACCTTAGTACAAAAAGGAATACAGGCCAAGCTTTTCCCCAATGATATTTTGGGCAAAAACAATTACCTATACGTGTATTTTCCAGAAAAAAGCACACATGTGATCCGTGAGGTTTGGTTGCCTATTTCAAGCTCTCTCCTTTTTATAGCGGTGATTATTTCTTGTTTCATCTATGCTATTAAAGTTATCATTCGACAGAAAGCACTTTCTGACACCAAGAATGATTTCATCAATAACATGACGCATGAATTCAAGACACCTTTGGCTACCGTGAGTCTAGCAGTGGAGGCACTTCAAGATCCCGAACTTTCCAGTCAGGACAAGTTCCGTTCGAGATATCTGGGGATTATCAAGGATGAAAACAAGCGCTTAGTATCACAAGTTGAAAACGTTCTTCAGGCCGCTGCGTTAGATAAAAAGGATTTCAATCTGAAAATTGAATTGTTGAATCTAGCAGAGATTCTGGAAAATACAGTAGATCATTTTGGTCTTCAAGTGGAGAAGAAAGGTGGACAAATCACCTTTATCAACTCGCTAGAGGCTCCTATGATAGAAGGTGACCTTTTTCACCTCTCCCATATTTTCAACAATCTGCTGGATAATGCAAATAAGTATTCCCCCGAAAATCCTTTTATAACCATCGAAGCTAAAGATGATGCAGATCAAGTCTTCATCACGATCAAGGACGAAGGAATAGGAATGAATAAAGACGCACAACGGAAAATTTTTGATAAATTCTACCGAGTTCCTACGGGAAACGTACATGATGTCAAAGGCTTTGGTCTTGGATTATCTTATGTTAAAACCATGCTGGAAGCTCACAAAGGCGGGATTCAAGTAAGTAGCGAACTTGGAAAAGGAAGCTCATTCACCATTAACTTACCAAAGAAACAATGAGTAAAGCAAAACTATTAGTGGTCGAAGACGATCCAAATTTGGGAGATATCCTACAGGAATATTTGGAAATGAAAGGGTATGAACCTACGCTTTGCCGGGACGGTGAAGAGGGTTGGAACAAATTCAAGAAAGGAAAATTTGATCTTTGTCTTCTGGACATCATGATGCCGAAAAAGGATGGTTTCACCCTGGCAAAAGAGATTAAGAAGGTAGAGGAAAACCTACCTATACTTTTCCTAACGGCAAAAAATCAAAAAGATGACATCATTGAAGGTCTCAAAATAGGTGCTGACGACTATATCACCAAGCCGTTTAGCATGGAGGAATTGCTCCTTCGCGTAAATGCAATTTTGAAGCGAACTCACAAAAGTGAAGAGATCAACCCACTAAAGGTTTACTCCTTTGGAGGCTTTGTACTTCACTACGACGAGCAATTTTTAGATGGACCAAAAGGCCGTCATAAGTTGACCTCAAAGGAAAATGAGCTAATCCGCTTACTTGCTTCTGAAATCAACAATTTGGTAAACAGAAGTCATGCTCTAAAACAAATCTGGGGAGACGATAGCTATTTCAATGCGCGAAGCATGGATGTGTATTTAAGTAAAATCAGAAAGATTCTAAAAGACGATCCAAAAGTTCAGATCATCACCGTTCACGGTGAAGGCTTCAAGTTAATCGTGAGTGAAGGATAAGGAATTGCCTGATCTCGGATGTTTTGCTAATGTGACTTAACCATGACAGCATAAAAACAGAAAGCCGGAGTGATTTACATCGCTCCGGCTTTTGAGTTTAATGCAATATGGAATTATTGCGCTCCTTCAGAGCTTTTAGAAAGGCAATTTCACGACATGATCCCAGCCCTATCGAGCTGGGCTTTGTTATTCAGGACTTTCAGTCCTAAGAAATAAAGAGGTAACTATCTCTAAAAATAAACTCTCACTCTATTCTCATTCTTAAGCTTAATGCTTGACTATTAGATTGCTTCGTCGCAATGAAGTCTTGGCTCTTGTTTCTTGACTCTCTTATCTTAATACTATGACTATGCCTGATTTTGGTTGTCACTATTCCGTCTAGTGTCAGGTTAAAGTTTGTGTTTTGGTTTTCTTTCTTGGTTGTTCTGGTGTTCGTGGTTTCAGTTTCAAGGTATAATTGGTCATAT
>Ga0123337_10001332_pt1 | contig 32380 bp, 35 predicted proteins | sample frozenSSSSmetaG_FD_89792 | JGI IMG/M metagenome (GOLD analysis project Ga0123337, IMG submission 89792) | Glacier valley bacterial and archeal communities from Borup Fiord, Nunavut, Canada, to study Microbial Dark Matter (Phase II) -... | ecosystem: Environmental > Aquatic > Freshwater > Ice >...
ATGATGGCGAGTGCATCGAACACCATACCCGCAACGGCTAAAACTAAAATGGGTGGCATGAAAGCCACGGTACCAACCAAAGCGAACGCCAAACGCATTACCAACATGCCCACCGACTGGACCAATGGTCCCGACCAAACGCTAACCATTGGCACCAAACCCGGCCTGAAATTCGACGTCGATAAACTGGAGGTGAAGGCCGGCAGCCGCATAAAACTCGTCTTCAACAACAACGACGACATGCTGCACAACTTCGTGATCACCAAACCCGGTCAGGCCAACAACGTGGGCGAAGCAGCCCTGCGGCTGAATCTGAACGGCCCAAAAATGAACTACGTCCCCAACACGCCCGACGTGTTGTACCACACCAACATCCTGCAACCAGAAAGCGTCGAGAGCATCTATTTCGTAGCCCCCACCACGCCGGGTAACTACCAGTTTGTCTGCTCATTTCCCGGCCATTACTCCCTCATGCAGGGTACGCTGGTGGTGAAGTGAGTCATGTACAGACGGTGCCTCCGGCCCGTCATATGGCTTCGATATTGGCTTATCTAACAAGCCTGTTACCCGATTGGGCGACAGGTTTGTTACATTTGAGACAAACCCGATCGCGAAATGAAAAAAGCTACCGACTGCTCGAAAGAAGAACTCGAAGCATATTTGCCGCTTTACAACTACTACAAACCCGCCCCTGACGCAGCGAAATCAACGCCCGCACTCACCGAAGAACTAGATGGCATTGGCGACGCAGATTTTGATGAGCTGACCTTACTCAAAATCATCCTCTGGAAAGTGCATCGTTACGCAGAGTTGGGGGATGACCTACTGGGCAAGTTGAACAGTCTGAGGTCGCTCGAAGCAGAAGAACGCGAAACGGCAAGGCCCGTTCTGGAAGCACTGCTAAAGACGCCGGGTATCGACTTGCCAATGGCATCGACAATTCTCCGCTTTCGGAATCCCGCCGTGTTCCAAATCATCGACCAGCGGGCGTATCGGAGCATTATGCCCGAGGATAAATACCCACTCTATACCGCCAGTTCTGTCGAGAAGAAAGTCAGCGTTTACTTCGAGTACCTCTAGGCTATCGACAAACTGTGCAACGATACGGGAATTCCCTTTTTCGACGCTGACCGAATCCTATATCAGTTCGACAAAAAGGAGAATGGGAAACTGAAACCGCGAGAAGGTTGGGAAGAGCAGTTTCGGCAGATGCACGAGAATGGAGACGATAAAATGATCTTTCCCGACGTTCATGCTGATAATGTTTAACCGCACTACACACTCTTGAAACACATTCTTCTTCTCTCCTTATTTTCAATCACGCTCCTGTCGGCCCACGCCCAGCGTCGGCGGGGAGACGATACGGCGCATTACCGGAGCGAACCGATTCCGGCGCACCTGATGCCTATTGAGCGGGCCATTGGCGGGGGTGTCAGCAGCGTGTATTTCTATGGCGGCAAAAAACTCTCCTCGCCTTACTCGCTGGAGGTACCGTTCTATGAACTCAACGACCGCACCGTAACGCACCACTTTCAAACCTTCAGGACCATGACCACCCTCAGCCGCATCGTTGGGCTGATACCGCTGGGGTACGTCCTGCTCAACCGCAACACCACCAACGGCGCCTACTGGACGGTTTATGGCGGATCGGTAGTGGCTTCGCTGACGCTCGGCATTGTTGGAAACAGTCAGGTCAACAAGGCCGTTGGCCGGTATAACGAAATGATGCGCCAGCCCCGAGTAGGTATGTCTGCCGCACCGGTACCCCTCACCGGGCAATATGCACTGGGCGCGGGCATAAGCTGGGGATTTTAACAATGTATCATCTCCCCTATATCATTCACTGACCTATCCATCGCATGGAACTGCTCATTACGATAGCCATTTTTAGCTACATCATCTACCTGCGCTACTACGCCGATCTACGCACCAAAGCAGACAAAGAACTTGACCAATTACAGATAGGCATTAAACTCTTCGAAAGCGGGCAGATCGAGTCCGCTTTCCAGTACTTCGATCAGCAGATTCAGCAACACCCGCAGTGGAGCATAGCGTATCTCTACCGGGCGCGTTGCCACCTCAAAATCGGCGACAGAGAAGCCGCCTTTGCCGACCTAATCACCGGCGACACCTACGATAATACCGTACCTGACATTCACGTTGAAATTGGCCGGCTGCTTTACGATCAGGCCGATTACCCGGCGGCATTTACTGAATTTGACAAGGCGGTATTTCACTCGCAGGGCCGCGACGCCATGCCCTACTACTGGCGCGGCCTGACCCGCCAGAAACTCGACCAGCCCGCCGAAGCCCAGCACGATCTGGACCAGGCCATTGCGCTGGAAGAACAGACAAAAAACCGCCCCACCAACCAGATAGCCGCGCCAACTGCGTTTTTTGACCGGCGTCTGCTGACCAATGCCGCCTTTGTGCTGCTGAATAGTTTGCTATTACTGTTTGTGGTGAAGCAATCGGTGGTTATTCACTGGCCGTATTTAATGGCAACCAGCTCTGCTGCGGCCATTGGCTTTGCCGAACCGCGCAAGGGCTGGTCGCTGGCCATTTTGCAGGCTGTTACGCTCTACCTCGGCTATACGCTCTTCACCGACAAACCTACCAACAGCGGGCAAATCGACCTCGAAAATTTCAACCTCTATGGCTCCATGATCCTGACCTTTCTCGGCAGCTTCATCGGCGGCATTTTGAAGCGGGCCATGGCGTAGGGGTTAACGAGGAGATTGCGTACAGCCCTAAAATGACCGGTAATTCGTAGATTTGATAAATAAACGGTAGTGGTATTTTTTAGTTGATGTACTTGTCTTTCGGTCATAATCTCAACCTCATGATCATCGAACAACGTACCTGCCCGGTCTGTCAAAGTGCCAATATCGTTCGAAATGGCAAAAATGCGTCTGGCCAACAACGCTGCCAATGTAAAGATTGTGGCAAAACCCGTGTCCTGGATTCGGTTCAAAAAAGTAAACTCCCTGACATGGAGCAGGTGGCCCGAACCTATCAGGAACGAAATAGCTTCCGCTCGACCGGACGCATATTTGGTGTTAGTCACGTGTCGGTGCAGAAATGGTTAAAAAAAAGCACACTCATTAGCAGAATTGTATTCCATCTAAAACGCACCAAAAAGTGGGCAAGGAAACTGGTGAGACTGCTCATATTGAGCGACTAAACAACATGATCCGTCAGCGATTTAGTCGGTTGGTTCGCAAAAGTCTCTCGTTTTCAAAGAAAGAGTACCTGTTGAATCTTCACTTCAAACTTTGGGCTTACTACTACAATTTGGACAGGGTACAGGACATCAACTAAAAAATACCACTACCGATTCGGGTAGCTTTTGTGGTAGAAGGTAAGTGGGACATTTTTGACAACCGGCCCAAGCAGGTTATCAAAGACGGATGCACTTTAGTGTTAAAACAGAATACGGACTTAACCAAAGCCAAACCATTTGATTCGGTGTAAGTGCTTGTTAATGAGTTTAAATAACTTGTATTTTCACCCTGTTCAAACCACTTAATATGTTCAACGTAATCGACTTTGTGCAGGAAATAAGCCCGGTTCAATCGGGCGAGACAGGTAACGTACTCGCTGAAAACCGGCAACACCTGTCGGCTATTGTGGCATATAAAAATCTGGTCGATAATTGGGACGAGGACGGTGCCGTTGCCCCTACGCATCAGACCGTGACCATTGCGCTCGACATTGCGCTGTTGCTCACTGCGTCCGGGCAGGCCATCTACCATACCTCGCCCGGTCCGGTTGGCGAAATCATGATCAACCTGCGCAACGGTACCAAATCTGTCAAGTTCCTGATTTACCCCAGCGACCGGCGAAAAGTCGTTTGTATTAGCCCGAACGAAACACCGCAACAGGGGCCACTCACGCCCGATTCGCTACGGGAAACGCTGCAATGGCTAAACGCGTAGTTCACCCCAGCCGCATCATGTAAGCTCTTATTCGACGCGCATGGACTGAAATCGTTGACGAGAATTCATGTCCATAAATCGCTTTATTTCCTGCTCACTGTTGCCAAAATGACCTGGATTTCCTGCTCGTCTGCGTTAACTTCAATACGCTTGAATGGGTTGGTGAAGCCGGATACGATGGTTACGCCGGACTTGGCGATGCAGAACTGCTTCGCCAGAAATTCGCACAGGTAGACGTTGGCTTTGCCGTCCTGAGCGGGCGCTTTGATTTTAACGGTCAGTGTCCCGGCAGCATCATAGAACAGGGCGTCTAGTTTGCTGCCGGGTTTTACTTTCAGGTGCAGCGTCACGCCGGTTGGCTGAGTTGCGCGGCCAGATGGGCAATACCCTCGGCGAAGCTGCGGGGCGCATAGCCCAGTTCCTGACGTGCCTTGTCGATGATGAAGCCGGTGCGGGGTGGTCGGCGGGCGGTTTGGGTGAAGGTAGAGGCATCCGCTTTGGTAATCAGCGATTTGTCGAGACCGAAATAGTCAGCTGTCTGGATGGCCATTTCGTAAGGTGTCAGCACCTCTTTGCCGGAAATATTAAAAATACCGGTGGCCCGTTTCTGAGCAATTAGGGCGCAGCCAGCCGCGAGGTCTTCGGCCAGCGTGGGACTACGAAACTGGTCGGTCACCACCTTGATGGTCTTGCCGTCTTCCAGCGATTTCTTGACCCACAAAATGATGTTGCTCCGGCTCATGTCGTGGGCAATGCCGTAGACCAGCACCGTGCGGGCAATACCCCAAGCCAGGCCGCTGTGCTGCACCACTTTCTCTGCTGCGTACTTGCTCCAGCCGTAAAAGCTGATCGGGTTCGGTTCGGCGGCTTCGTCGTAGGGGCCAGCCGCCCCGTCGAAGATAAAATCGGTGGAGACATGGCAGAGGAAGGCGCTGGTTTGCTGACAGGCCGCTACAATGTGTTCGGTGGCCGTAACGTTCTGCGCCCAGCACGCTTCTTTGTCAATTTCACATTTATCCACATCGGTCATGGCCGCACCATGGATAACCGCATTGGGCTGCACCTCACCCATCACGTCCAGCACCTGCTGCCGGTCGGTAATGTCCATCGAGCGATAGGTATAGCCTTTGGTGGTGGGCAGGCGATTTTGACCCCGTGCGGTGGCGGTCAGGGCAACGTCGGGGGTTTGGGTGAGCAGGGCAACCAGTTTCTGGCCGAGCAGGCCGTTGGCTCCAGTGATGAGTATTTTCATTTATACGAAAAGCCGTAGCGTTTAGTGATTTTCTTTTTTTTGAGCCATTCACCGGTCACCATCATTCTAAGGTCGGTGAGCGGGCGGTTCTGCGCGTCGCGGGGTTGAGCCGTAACGCTGTCTACAACGGCAAGGCCCGCTATAACTTCGCCGAAAACGGTATAGCTGCCGTCCAGATGCGGGGTACCGCCGAGGGTTTTGTACGTCTGCCGCTGCACGTCGGTAAAGACGCGTTCAGGAGCCCGCTGATGGGCGCGGTCGATCTGCTTCTGCAACTCCGCTTCCGACCAGACCTTGCCCTGCACTACGTAGAACTGACAGCCGCTCGACGCTTTGGCGGGGTTGTTGTCGCGGGCAGCGGCCAACGTACCTTTCTTGTGGAACAAATCCGGCAAAATCTCTGCCGGAACGGTGTAGCCCACGTCGCCGTTGCCGAGCATCATACCGGGTTTGGCCGTTTTTGAGTTCGGGTCGCCCCCCTGCATCATAAATTCGGGAATGACGCGGTGAAACAGCAGACTGTCGTAGAATTTCCGCTCCACGAGTTTGATGAAGTTTTCTTTATGCTTCGGCGTCTGGTCGTACAACACCAGCCGCATGGGTCCGTACGTGGTTTGTATGGTAACAAGGTAGTCTTTCTTCTTACGCGGTCGACCATTACCGTTTTGCGCGTGGCATACCATCGGGAGAAGCAGGAAAAGCAGGAGGTGCGTTTTTTTGAGCATTTGATAAATGACAAAACGACAAACCTAAAAGGTCTCCAAAAAGACCTTTTAGGTTTAAAATCTATAAAAAAACCTGGTTGGGAAACGCGTCTTTAAGCCGCTGATCGTGGGTGACAATAACCAGACCCGCGCCAATTTGTGCCGACTGTTCCCGCAAAAGTTGCACCACACGGTCCGTGTTTTCATCGTCGAGACTGGAAGTAGGTTCGTCGGCCAGGATCAGGCCCGGCTGGTTCATTACGGCACGGGCAATGCTCACACGCTGCTGCTCGCCCTGACTAAGCTGGTTTGTTTTTTTATTGAGGTGTTCACTAAACCCCAGCTGGCCGGCCAGCTCGCGGGCGCGGTCTTTTTGCTGCGGCTTACTGGCTAAATAATTGGCCAACAATAGATTATCCATAACCGACAACGAGCTGACAAAATGCGGTTTCTGATACACGATACCGATGTGCTTTGCGCGGAAAGCCGCCGTCTGAGCCGCGTTCAACTGCGTCAGGTCGGTTTGGTCAATCATAACCGAGCCGCTTTTAGGATGCAGCAACAGGGCCAGTAAATGCAGAAACGTGGTCTTGCCGGTACCTGACTGCCCCAGAATCAGCAGCGTTTCCTGATTGGCACAGTGTACGTCGGGAAAGATGAACCGTTTGGACGGGCCATAGTTAAACGTAAGGTTACGGGTAGCGAGCATAGATGCAAAAGTACGTGGGTGGCCGGAATACATCCCGGTATTTTTGTCATGCCGACGGGGGAAGCATCTCTTTATCGTGAAGGCTTTTTAAGTACAAAGAGATGCTTCGTTCCTCAGCATGACAAAAACGCTCTTTATTTGCAGTATGAAACGCATTGCCCTGTTTGCTTCCGGCTCCGGCTCCAACGCCGAGAAAATTGCCCAGTATTTTGCCGACGACGCCGACGTAGAGATCTCCCTTGTGCTGTCTAACAACCCAAAAGCGGGCGTTATCGAGCGGATGCGCCAGTTACATATTCCGGTGTTGCTGTTTGACCGGCAGACGTTCTACGAGACCGAGCGTATTACCAACATCCTGCAAAAACAGTCAATCGACCTGATTGTCCTGGCCGGGTTCATGTGGCTCATGCCGGGCGGACTGGTGCGGGCATTCCCCGATAAAATTATCAACATTCATCCGGCTTTATTGCCTAAATTCGGGGGGAAAGGCATGTATGGGCATTTTGTTCACGAAGCGGTTGTGGCGAATGGCGAAACCGAATCGGGCATTACCATCCACTACGTGAACGAACGCTACGACGAGGGCGCACCCATTTTTCAGGCCACCTGCATCCTCTCCCCAACCGACACGCCCGACGATGTGGCCCGCAAGGTGCAGCAACTCGAACACGAACATTATCCGCGCGTTGTGGCATCGGTACTTCAGCCATAAAAACTGATATGAAACAGACAGGAATTAGACGCGGAAATTGGTTGGCGGGGGTCATACTACTGACCTTACTTGTGGGGGCAGCGGGGTGCTTCCGGCCCGTTGTCTATCTGAAGAATTCACCGAAATATCCCGTCGATGTATTCTATTTCAACGAACGACCCGACCGGCCTTTCGACCCCATCCGCGAGTTGAACTCGACGGGCGAAGTACCGCTGAACGACCGCCAAACCGCCGACCACCGGATGGTGAAACGCGGTAACGACATGCAGCAGAAAGAAACGCTGCTGGCCCGTATGACGTTGGAGGCCAAAAAGCTTGGTGCCGACGCCCTTATCGACGTCCGTTATAAATACTACACCTCCCTGACCGAAAATGGCTACCAGATGAGTGGCGTAGCCGTCAAGTACCGCAAAGAATACGCGGTGGAGCAATAAAAAAAGCCCCAACACGGCTGTCGGGGCTTCGGTATATCGTTTATTTTACTTCTTCGTAATCCACATAATCGCCACCGGTAAACCGGCTGTCGGGTTTGGGCGGTTTGTTTTCAACCCGTATTTCGCCTTCGCGCGGGTTTCGGCCGGTGCGTTGCTGTTTTTGCTCTTTCACCAGCTTCCGGCCAACGAGCAGGTAGAACACAAACCGGCGTACCGGTGGCACAAACAAAATAATCAGCGTGATGATGAACAGATATTTAAACAGCATAATCGGTGTTGTCTTATTGTAATTAACGACGAGCTACCGGGTTTAGTTTTTCAATTGCCATATAAGGCTTTCCCGGCGGCTTCATACTTATCGCCCGCGGCCCACTGTGGGCGGGTGGCGCGGTTGGCAACCCCCCGGGCAATGTTGGCGTAGGCTTTGGCAAAGCGTTCGAGATACCCAAAATTGATGGAATCGGGGTTATCGATGGCCTGATGGTAATACTTCTGAATGGCCGCGTCGAAGTCTTTGAAGCCCGGCGAAATATCGGGGGCCGGAACGCCTTTGGCCGCAAAGCTCACATTGTCCGACCGGTCGAACAAACCCTGTTCGGGGGCGGGTTCGGCAAAAACACCCAGCCCAAACGCTTTCGCACCCGCTTCAATTTCGGCTTTTACACCCGTTCTTTCTAAGCCAATGACCGAGATAATGGTCGTGTCGTTGTAGCCCGCACCGTCGGTATCGAGGTCGATGATGGTTTGTTTCAGCGGCACCAGCGGATGGTCAGCGTAGTATTTACTGCCCAGCAAACCAACCTCTTCGCCCGTGAACGCCAGCACCAGCACCGACCGTTTGGGCGGCTTCTGTACCAGTGCCTTAGCCGCCGACAGAATAGATACTATACCAAACGCATTATCCCGCGCGCCGTTAAAAATACTGTCCGATGGCTGGTACGGACTGCCGCCCTGCTTCCCCACGCCAATGTGGTCGTAATGCGCAGACAGCACTACGTACTCATTTTTCAGCGTCGGATCGGTGCCCTCAATAATACCGGCAATGTTGGCCGACGGAGCCACCGAACGTGGTCGGCCCGATGTTCTGAGCGTGATGGTCTGCCCAGGCTCTTTCAGTTGCTTGTATTTATTACCGGTATTGTTGACCCACAGATGTGTTACGGGTTGGGTGTTGGTATCAGTAGTGGGCAATGCAATCTGTTCGCGGCTGAAATACTGATTGATAAATCCCCACGGAATTGACTCGGCGTAAAGTTCAATGAGCGCGGCTGCTCCTTTTTCGGTGGCCAGTTTACGTTTGGCGTTGGATGCCTGGAAAACTTCGCGCGGCCCTTTGGCATCGGGCGATCCACCCTGAGCTATCAGAATCTTCCCCTTTACGTCGCGGCCTTTATAGCCATCCTCACCATCGGTCAGGCCGTAGCCCACATAGACAACCTCGCCGGTTTGGTTGAGTGGTCCACCCGCCATCACGACGAGGTCTTTACCGAGTTGCAGCATCTCGCTGCCCATAGACAGCGTGGCCGACTCGGCGGATTTGATGCGCTCGAAGTTGATCGGCTGAAAATAACTATTTGAATCGCCCGCCGGTTTCAAGCCCAACCGACGGAATTCTTCAGCAATGTAACGGGCTGCCACCCGGTTGCCCGCATCACCCGTGCGTCGGCCCATCAACTCGTCCGAGGCCAGAAACCGCAAATGCGCTTCCATATCGGCACGACTGAGCGAATATTCCGGCAGTTGCGCCAGTGGTGTTTCAATGGCGGCTTTGGACCGGGGGGCGGCTTTCTGGGCCGACCGACGCTGCGCCGAAACGCTTGTCGTTATCAGGAGACTCGCGGTTATGGCGAGCAGGATAAGGGTTTTCATGCCAGTTAGAAATTATTGGGTAAATTTATAAAGTAAAGGCGTGTAGCAATCGTTCAGCGGCCATCCTTTCGGTAGTGTTGCCGGGCAAAGCGCATGAACGTATCGGCCAATCCACCACTAACCCCCTGCAACTGAATGGAGTAAAAATCCCGCTGAATACTCAGGCCCGCTACATCAACAATCTTGAGCGACCCGGCCCGTAACTCATCCGGCACGGCAAACACCGAAACAAACGCTACGCAGCGCGAACTGCTGAGGTACGACTTGATACTTTCAGTACTGCCGAGGTGCATCTCGATAGTCAGGTCGGTGAGTTTGATACCCTTGACGCGCAGGGCATGCTCGATCACTTCGAGCGAGCCGGAGCCACGTTCGCGCAGCAATATCGGCGTTTGTCGGAGTTCGTCGATGGTAATCTCATCACGATTGGCCAGCGGATGATCGGCGCGGCAAATTAGCACCAGTTCATCTTTAACGAAGGGCGTGTACCGAATGTCGGAGTGGTGGGTGCGGCCTTCTACCAGGCCGAGGTCAATGTCGTTGTTGAGTAATTGCTGCTCAATCTGCTCGGTGTTGCCGCTCAGTAGCGCAATGCCGACATCGGCAGACTGTTCGCGAAACCGGGCCAGCACGGGCGGAATCACGTACTGCGCCACCGTACTGCTCGCACCCAGCCGTAACGCCCCCGCCGGCTCGCCCTTGAGCGCGTTCATGTCGAACTCCAGTTGCCGGTAGGTGGCCATGATGGCTTCGGCGTGTTTCAGAAATACCTTCCCCGCATTGGTCAGGCTAATCTGATTGCCGCGCCGGTCAAACAGGGCCGTACCGAACTGATGTTCAAGTTCCTGGATATGTTTGGTCACGGCGGGCTGCGTCACGTACAGTTCGGCAGCTGCTTTGGTGAAACTGAGCCGTTTGGCAACGGTGTAGAAGACGTTCAGGCGAAAGTCGAGCATCACGGACGAACAATGGCCCATCCGTCTGTTTGGCGGATGATGAGTTCGCCGTTGGCGGTAGGCACGTAGCTGATGAAGGGAAACAGCTCCTCGCGCTTGATTTTCCGCATCCGCATCGTGTTTTCACACATGGCCAGGATAACGCCCTGCTTTTGCAAATCCTGAAGCTGTTTCTCAAACTGAGGTTTGTCTTTTCGGTAAACGATATTGGCCCCGCCATAAACCACTAGTTCCATATCCAGCTTACCTTTCAGACGTGGGTCGTTCAGGGCGTTCTGGATATTAGCTAAGGCATGGCTGATAACGGACGTATCGGCGGTATTGAGCTGGTAAACGGCCCGGTATCTGGCTTTGGTGGCTTCGGCCCCGTGATACGCGCTGGCGTCGGCAGATTGGGCAACGGCAGCGGAGACCGTCAGCAGAGTCAGGAAAAGGAGCGAAATAAACTGGCGCATGGTTGTCGTTTTTTGGGGTGAAGTTAGGCGTTCTTGCGCATAGTTAAGGCATATCTACAGTCACCAGATTATCGTCTGAGACGCGGTCGATTAGTTTGTTGTACGGGTCAATGCCTGCTTTAACAGGTTTGCCTTTTACCGTGACCTCAATTACGTGGTTGCCGGGGAGCAGGCTGCGTTTTTGCATGTACAGCGGCACCTTGGTGGTCATACCGTCTTTGTTCTTGCCGTCATCGGTCAGTATCGCAATATCAACTACCACCGGGGCTTTGCCTTTGGCGAGTTCTTTACCAGTCTTATCATAATATTCCGTCGCTGATTTCACGTAGAGTTTAACGCTGTAGCTGCCGTTGCCAATAGACTTCGCTTCGGCTTTGGTGATGCGGTTGTCGTAGAGCGTCAGTTTCTCGAAATTATCTGTCAGCCAGCCCTGGAGTGAATCGGGCGTGGCGGCTTTCAGAAATCCGTACCACTCCAGCGACGTTGTGAAGGGGGCGCGTTGCCGGAACCGGGCGGCCTTCATGTAGTCGTTCATGGCCTGATTGACGCGGTCCTCACCAATATAATCCTGCAAGGCATACATCAGCGTAGACCCTTTCTGGTACCAGACGTAAGCGCGGGTATCGTTGTCGAGCATGTTGGCTTCAAACTTATCTTCGTTGGCCCGACCCCGCAAATAACCATCAAGGCTATATTTCAAAAACTTCGGCATGGCACCGGCACCGTACCGTTGTTTCAAAATCATCAGGGCCGAATATTCGGCCATCGTTTCCGAAATCTGATTGGCTCCCCGCGTCCGGCTGGGCATAATCTGGTGGCCCCACCACTGGTGCGCTACTTCGTGGGCTGTCACGTAGTAGGCATAGTCGGTCTTATTAGGGTCGTGGAAATCGCCCACCCAGCCAAACTCCTCCGAATACGGCACGGTGGTGGGAAATGACTGCGCAAAAGTGGCATAGCGCGGAAACTCCAGCACCCGCAGTACCGGATACGGATACGGCGCGTAGTTTTTGGTATAATAACTCAGCGATGCTTTCATACTGGCCATGAACCGGTCCAGATTGCGGTTGTGTGTGGGGTGATGATAGACCTCCAGCGCAACGGTCTGGCCGTTTGGCCCCTTCCAGACATCACGTTTTACGTCATACTTGGCCGAACACATGCTGAAGAAATAATCAGAGAAACCGGGCAGTTTGTACTGGAAGTATTTGCGGGGTTTTCCGTCGGGGCCGTTAGCGGTCCAGGTTTTCAAGAGTTGGCCGGGCAGAATAGCCGTTTGGTCGGGCGAGGTAGAAATAGTCCCCTCGAACGTAACCCAGTTGGCATCGTCGGTAAAGAGAAAATCGCGCAGGCCCCGCGGGTCATTCTGGGCCGGAGCGTCCCACTCCTTGAGAGGCAGATTGTATTTTTTCCGGTACTTGTCGCTGTTCAATTCCTGGTTGGCGTCGTACCCAAACGCAGGGAAAACGCCCACGTTGAAAAACGTACCATTGCCTACCACATCGCGGTTGTTACCACTGTTGGCAAAGCCCGCGTATTGTCCCGTTACGGTCATGTCCATCCGGGCCGTGTCGCCGGGGTTCAGGGTCCTGGGCAGTCGGTAGATGTAGTAGCCCTGATCCGTGTCGTTCAGAATTTTTGCCGGTGCTTTCCCGTCAATCAGAAACGTAGTAAGCTGCCGGTGAAAATTGTCTGTTGGGATGGTCAGATGGAGCGAGTCGATGGGTTGGTCGCCCTTATTGACGATGGTAAACTTACCCGATGCTACGGCTTTGAACGCGTCCGGGAAGATATCCACATTGAGTTTCGCACTGGTAATTTTGGGTTGCAGCACATTGGCGTACTTGTGATACGTTTTCTCGAAGTTAGCCGATGCTTCGCGCTGTTCTTCGGCAGACAGGTAGCGATTTTTAACGCTGACATTGGTGTAGATAAACGCGCCCATACCCACAAACGCCACTAAGCACAGCGCGAACAACGCGATAGACCCTCGTCCAATGCGCTGCCGGGCCAGTTGAACGCGGGCTTTAAAGCCAGTGTCGGAACCCCGGTTCCAGAACCACAACGCCAGCAACAGCAACAGCCCCCCAAAGGCATACCAGTAGGCCCGAAAAGCAAACACGCCACTCAGGTAATGCCCGAACCCGTTCAAGTCCGAAATCTGTACCCCTCCGCCCGAAAACGGCAAAGCCAGCCGGTAGTTAAACTCGGCAAACTGGGGCACCGCCCAGATAACGATGTACACCGCCAGAGTAGCGAAATGCCCCACAAACTTTTGGTTCACCAGCGTATGCACAAAGAACGCCAGCATGACGTATTGAAAATACTGCGTGAAGGCCATGCTAAGCAAATCGCGGAAATACAGCCCGAACTCGTAGTTGAAATACCCTTTTACGGTCTGATTCACTACGCCCGATACCAGCACCAGCGCACATAGCACCAGACAGATGTACGTCATGGATAGCAGTTTAGCGCCATAATTCATCCAGTCTGGCACGGGCAGGGCGTCGGCAATAGTATCGTAATGCACCACTTTGTCGCGGTGAACCACCTCGCCCGTATAGAAGATAACGACAATGAGTACGAAGAAGAAAAACGTACCGTTGCGGGCTTCGAGCATGGCGTAGGTAGTGGGCAGTGAAGGCGTTCCGTATTGTTGACTACCAAACCAGCCATCCAGAAACAGGAACAAAATGGCCCCCAGCATGATGGCGATAAAATACGGGTCGCGGATAATACTCCTGAACTCCAGCCCGGCCTGCCCCAGCATCTGCCGGACATACACACCCGTACTAAAAACGGGTTTCGGCGTGGGCAGACTCGCCAGAGAGGGAGCGATTTCGGCAACGGCTTCACCCTTTTTATTTCGGGTCTTTCCAAGTTTTACCGCCAGAAAATTCGAGAAACTAAACTGTAATACCGTACCCAGAAACACAAGCAGGGCAACGCTTAGCCAGACAATCCGGTTGATGAGCAAATCACCCTCCAGCGGAGCCAGCAACACATTCTGCTCCACCGGCGACCAGTATTTCGTAGCCGTATCGTAGGCATATGAGCCAAACGGGTCAAGCAAATTAACGAGCTGTTTGTTCTCCAGATCCTGCGAGAGCGTGGAGCCGAGCAGGTAGGCAATGAAAAGCAGAATACTGCCCGCGTAGGTGGCAAACACCTGCCGCGAGAACGCTACCAGCGCGAAGAAAATACTACCCACCAGAAACATATTAGGCACCACGAACAGCAGAAACGGCTGGGCGTAATCCCAAAACCGGATGGGACCGAAGCGTTCGGCATTGTCGGCCAGATTAAAGACCGGCCCCAGCAACGAGCCAATCACGATACCCAACGCACCCATTGCCATAATACCCAGCAACACCACAAACGAGCCGAAATACCGACCAAGAATGTAACCTTTTTCAGTAATCGGAAAGCTGAAAAAGTAGTTTTTGGTATTGTGTTCCACGTCCCGATAGACCGGTACCCCCATAATGGCCGACGCCACGAGCATCCCAAAAATGGTCATCACAATCAGGAACTGACTGACGGCGTAGGGCGCGTTGATGTTGGTTTTCTCCGATGCCGGGCCGCTGCCATAAATAACGAATAGGAACGTGAACAGAAACAGAATCAGCGCGTAGAGGTACGTCGCGGGACGTTTAAGCCGGTAGGCCAGTTCAAATTTGAAGATTTCGAGGAACATGGTGGAGGGGTTTTTTTAGACACAGAGATGCACCAAGACACACAGAGATACACGGAGGAAAAGAATTCAGGAGAAAACTGAGAAAATCTCTGTGAATCTCCGTGCGTCTTGGTGCATCTCCGTGTCCCAATTTCTTTATACCGTAGCGACTTCCATTCGCTCGGTGATTTTCGTGAAATACACATCTTCCAGGTCAGGAGAAACGGGGTCAAAACCAGCCAACGGCATATCACTATACGCATGGAGCCGGGTTTTGCCGCCTTTCAGTTGGGTAGAAATAATGCGGTGCGTTTGTCGGTAGGTATCAATCTCTGCTTTTTCGACCGATTTCTGCCAGATTTTACCGCTTACCTCCTTCACCAAATCAGCGGGGTTGCCGGTGGCTACCACCTGACCAAGGCAGATAATAGCCATGTCGGAGCAGAGATTCGTTACGTCTTCCACAATGTGGGTAGACAGGATAACAATGGTATTCTCGCCGATTTCGGCTAGCAGGTTATGGAAGCGGTTACGTTCGGCGGGGTCGAGTCCGGCGGTGGGTTCATCCACAATAATCAGGCGGGGGCTGCCAATGAGCGCCTGCGCAATACCAAACCGCTGTTTCATACCGCCCGAATAGGTGCCGAGGTTTTTCTTGCGCACGTCGTACAGATTTACTTTTTGTAACAAGCCCTGCACAATGGCTTTTCGCTCGCTGCCGTTGGCAATGCCTTTCAGCGATGCAATATGGTCGAGCATGGCCTCGGCAGTTACGCGCGGATACACGCCAAACTCCTGCGGCAAATACCCCAGCACCCGGCGCACCGCATCTTTCTGGGTCAACACGTCCAGGTCGCCTTCGCCGGGCAGGCCCGTCAGCCGAATACTGCCGCGGTCGGCTTCCTGCAACGTGGCAATAGTTCGCATCAGGCTTGACTTGCCCGCACCGTTGGGGCCAAGCAACCCGAACATACCCTGATTGATCGTGAACGAAACGTTCTGGAGCGCACGGACGCCATTGGAATAGGTCTTGGAAAGGTTATTTATTTCGAGCTGCATGAGGAAATGAGCTATTAATTTGGCAAAATTTGCTTTTCGTCAAATATAATAACGTTTCTGAAGCAGAGCGCCCGTTGATTAACGAACGGTCTTAAATCAGTATTTCAGGCAAAAAAAGCTCTTTCCGTTTAGTTAGGGCGAAACGGACCGGACGTTTTGGATTACAGCTCCTCATACCTTCGGGCGTTTATAGAGCGGTACCGTGCTGCACGGCTCGCCAAAGAGCAGGCTCTGGACAACGGGCCGCAACAGGCGCGTGATTTCGACGTAGGCCGCCGTAGGTACCGGGACTTTGGAGCAGCCTTTGATGACCACACGGGCATCGCGGTAGGTTTCAGGGTCGATGCTGGCGATGGCGTCGAAGTACAGCTTTTCGTCAAGGTCGGTGAGGGTACCGAAAACGATGGTATTCGCGTAGGGTTGCAAATTCAGGGTCAGGAGCATGTACGCCCAGGTCGGTACGATGGCGTCTTCGGTGCAGGTAATAGCTACGTTTTTACCCGCGTACTGACTCCAGTCATGTTCTTTCAGGAACGCCCGAAAGTCCTTCTCCCGCAGCATCAGCCCCATGTACAGATTATCTTTGATGTCGTAAAGTACCCGTTCGCCGGGGTGATAATACTCCTCCAGATCAAGCGTAGTGAGGCCGCTGTTCGCTACTCTATTGATGATTTCAGCTTCCATATCCACTATCCGTTTATGCGCGTATTTTTGTTACTTTTGTTCCTATATTTTGTTAAGAACCACTTACTTTAGAACAGGCTCATGAAATTTATCGTTTCCTCGTCCGTACTCCTCAAAAACCTGCAAAACGTCAACGGCGTGGTGGCCACCAATCCCATCGTTCCGATCCTCGAAAACTTCCTGTTTCGCATTGACGACGGCATCCTGACCGTTACGGCCTCTGATCTGCAAACGACCATGACCACACAGATTCAGGTCGAAGCCAGCGAAAGCGGGGCTATTGCCATTCCTGCCAAGTTACTGCTGGATACCCTGCGCAGCCTGCCCGAACAGCCCATCACGGTTAATATTGATACAGAGACCTTCGGCACCGAAATCCTGACCGATAATGGCCGCTTTAAGCTCTCCGGCGAAAATCCGATTGACTTCCCCAAGCTGCCCACGGTCAATAAAACGCTGTCGGTCGACATGACGTCGGATATCCTGCTGAGTGCCATCAACAACACCGTGTTTGCCACCAGCACCGACGACCTGCGCCCGGCCATGACGGGGGTATTACTGCAACTCTCTGCCGATAACGCTACGTTCGTGGCTACCGACGGCCACCGCCTGATTCGCTACCGCCGGACCGACCTCAACGCGGTATCGAGTACGTCGGTTATTATTCCGCGTAAGGCCCTGCAACTGCTCAAGACGTCATTGCCCGAAGGTGTGCAGGTTGAGGCCCAGTTCAGTCAGTCGAACGCGTCGTTTACGTTTGGCGGTACGCAACTGATTTGCCGGTTAATTGACGAGCGGTTCCCGGACTATGAAAACGCCATCCCGACCAACAACCCGAACGTAATGACCATTGGCCGGACCGATCTGCTCAACTCGCTGAAGCGGATTATGATTTACGCCAACCGTACCACACACCAGATTCGGCTGGCTTTGAAACCCAATAGCCTGACCATCTCAGCAGAAGATTTGGATTACTCGAACGAAGCCAACGAAAAACTCCTCTGCGATTTTGAGGGCGAGCCAATGGAAATTGGTTTCAACGGCAAGCTTATGGCCGAGGTACTGAATAACCTGAGTGCCAAGATGGTCACGCTCGAAATGTCGGCCCCCAACCGCGCCGGTCTGCTGATTCCTGCCGACAAGGAGGAGAACGAAGACATTCTGATGCTGGTCATGCCGGTCATGCTCAATACATATGCGTAAGCTGAACCAGGATTTTAACGGGATTTGAGGGATTAACGGAATTGTTAACCAGACGATTATGATCTATTCCCGCTACGTAGTGCCGCTGGTTGTTGCTGCGGCCATAACAATGATTTCGTCGGTAAGCTGTCATAAAAACGGGTCGGGTGCGGTAGTACCTGACCCGTTTTTGAAAGACATAGCCCCGTTTCCGGTGGGCGTATCAGTAGGCTATAAAGACCTGACCAGCAATGTCTCCTACCAGACTGTTGTGCGAAACGAGATGAGCAGCGTATCGGTCGAGAACGCGCAGAAATGGGCCGGTCTGCACCCCGAACAGAACCGATTCGACTTTACGCAGGCCGATTATATTGTAGAGTGGGCCAGAAAAAACGGACAGCGCGTACATGGCCACAACCTGCTCTGGCACAGTTATAACCCCGGCTGGGTCACTGCGTTTCAGGGCGATTCTGCGGCCTGGGAGAACCTGATGAAAACGCACATCCAGACTGTTTTGCAGCACTTCAGGGGGCGGGTGGCAAGCTGGGACGTAGTGAACGAAGCATTTATGGACGACGGGCGGTTGCGTAACGTGGAAACGAACCCCAAAGACGGCAGCATCTGGCGGCAGAAACTGGGTCCTGACTACGTAGCCCGCGCCTTCCAGTACGCCCGCGCTGCCGACCCCACCGTACAACTTTTCTACAACGATTACGGGCAGGAGAGCAAACCCGCCAAAGTAAAGGCCACGCTCGACATGGTGGCCGATTTCAAGAAACGAAATATACCTATCGACGGGCTGGGTATTCAGATGCACATGGGGGTATCGCAAGCTAACGACGGCATTCGGAACGTGATTCAGCAGTTTGCCGGTACAGGTTTGCCCGTGCACATCTCCGAACTTGATATTCTGGCGTCGGACTGGAAAAAAGACCCGACCCTGCAATATACCGATGCTCTCCAAACCAAACAGGCCGACAAATACCGGTTCATCGCCCAGACCTACAAAGCACTGGTGCCGAAGCCGCAGCAGTTTGGCATCACGACCTGGAACGTAGGCGATACCGATAGCTGGATTACCAAGCAAGGCTATACCGACTGGCCCCTGCTCTTCGACCAGGACTACAAACGCAAGAAAACGTATTACGCCTTCGCCGAGGGACTGAAAAACTAACGTTTACCTGTCCATTTTCGGATGCCAACTATCCGAAAACGGACAGGTATGAAGAAGTTGACGCCCGATTTTGAGCAGGATCGGGCGTTTTTTCATTTTGGCACGGTGGTTGAGCCCAGGTAATTGTCCGGTTCTTCGGTTACCCGTGCAACCTTTTCAGGAGCCGATGCATCTTTCAGCCATAAACCAAATAATCGCCATGAAACGCAGTCACTTTTCCCTCACTCTGCTCAGTGCAACCCTCTTTTCGCTCACAACCCTTGCCGACAAACTTCCTGTCCGTAGCGACAAGGAAGACCCGTATCGGGTCAAAACGTTTTCGGGTACTATCGATGCCGTACGGACCGAAACGTCGGGCGGTAGCCTGACTATAGAAGGCGGCACCGACCGCAACGCTAAGGTTGAAATGTACGTCCGGCCCAACAACTGGAATGGACGTAGCCTGGATAAAGCCGACATCGAAGAGCGGCTCCGCGATTACGACATCAGCATAGAACAGCAGGGCAGCACGATTGTGGCCACCGCCAAACGCCGGGGTAATAACAATGACTGGAAGCGGTCTTTGAATATCAGCTTCAAATTCTACACGCCCCGCGCCGTTTCGGCAGACCTGCGTACGTCGGGGGGCAGCATCAGTCTCGCCAATCTGAGTGGCAAACAGCGGTTCAAAACCAGTGGGGGTAGCCTGAGTCTGACCGAAGTAGAAGGCGACATTAAGGGCCAGACGTCCGGCGGTAGTATTCGGCTCGACCGGTGCCGCAACACGAACGGAATCCTCGATTTACAAACATCGGGCGGGGGTATCAACGCCAGCGCGTCGTCGGGCAAGATGCGGCTGCACACTTCGGGCGGGAGCATTGAACTCAACGACCTGCGGGGCGAGGTTGACGCACAGACCTCGGGCGGCAGCATCCGGGGTGGCAACATCCTCGGCGACCTGAAAGCGGGTACGTCGGGCGGCAGCATCCGGCTGGCCGACATGTCGGGCAGTATCGACGCCAGCACCAGCGCGGGCAGTGTGGACGTGACCATGGTTAAACTCGGCGATTACGTCCGGCTCAGCACCACGGCGGGCAGTGTGCGGGTAAACATGCCGCTCAACCAGGGTATGGACCTGAACCTGAGCGGCAACCGCGTCAATATGCCCGACCGGCTATCCCGCTTCGACGGCAACATCGAGAAAGACCGCGTACAGGGTAAACTCAACGGGGGCGGCATTCCCGTCAACATCTCGGCCAGCAGCGGCAGCGTTTCGGTGAATAGGTAGCGTGTTGATAGAACGTGGATACCGAATCGGGGTACTTTGGTCAGCAGATGGCCGAAGTACCCCGATTTCGTACAAGCCAACTGGTTTTGCTCACTTTAGGAGGGATTTACTCGTTATATTTGATAAAAAAAGAGGTATGAACTCTATCGTTTTCCATATCGAAGCTGACAAAGCAGGAGCTAACCTGACCGAAAGCATTAAGGCTTATTTCGGCAGTCAGCGAGTGCAGGTTATCGTTAAACCAGAGGAAACAGCCGCCGGGATCATTGCGCGTAATGAGGCTGCTGACCACGATTTCGCACTCCCTTACGACGAGATTACCCGACTTGCCCACGCCCTTGAACACGATGAAGCCGTTGATGTCGTGGCAGAAGTACAGAAATTCAAGGTTGCCCGATGAGGATAACCCGCATCCAGCCCGAAGCCCTGAAACACCTGTCGAAGTGGGCTGTTTACGAACCCAAACTACTCAAGCGAATCTTCCGAATGATGGAAGAGTGCTGCCGTACCCCGTTCGACGGAATCGGCAAACCGGAACCGCTGAAAAGCGATAAATGGGGGCTTTGGTCCCGCCGAATTACGGACGAGCATCGGATGGTTTACGAAGTGATGGAAAACGACCTTATCGTTCACGCACTCAGGGGTCATTACGAGGACTGAATCATGCCAGCCGCGCCATCCGTATCACGAGCAATACCTGCTTGACTGGCCAGTTCTGGAGTTCAACGCGGGCATCGTCATTATAGAGCAGTTTTAGCTTTTCCTGAATGCTGCGCAGGCCATAGCCTCCGCTCATGTCGTCAGGAAAGGCGGGGCCGTTGTCGTGGACGCAGAGGTGCAGTTCGTCCGGTCCGGCGTCCCGGGTTTTCTGGTAGATTCTGACGTCGATACGGCCCTCATCAGCGCGTTTGGCAATGCCGTGTTTAATGGCGTTTTCTACGATGGGCTGCAACAGAAACTGCGGCAGTTGCAACTCCGTCAGGGCCGGGTCCGACACCTCCACACTGAACATTAGCCGGTTGCCAAACCGCACCTGCTCAACCTGTAAATACGTCTGTACCATTTCCAGCTCATCGCCTAGGGAGGCAAACAACGACCCCTCCCGCCCGGTCGAGTACCTAAACAGTTTGGACAGCAGTATGGTCATTTCTTCGGCTTTTTCGGCGTCGGTATGCACCAGACTGGCAATGCTATTGAGGGCGTTGTAGAGAAAATGCGGATTTATTTTGGCCTGTAGCGCATCGAGTTCGGCACGAGTCTTTAACTTCTCCAGGTTGAGTAGCTGAAACTCCTGCTCCGACATTTTGCGTGTTAGTTGCCGCCCCTGATTCAGAACGTACAGAAACATATTGGCGATCAGCAAATTGCCAATGGCATAAACGTACCAGGGCGCAGAGGTAGCAATGTTCTCCGGTCGCCGTTGCAACTCGTCAATGTATGGTTTGCCTATGGCCAGATAAAGCCCTGTACTGATAATAAAGAAAATGACCACAACACACGCACTGAGCACAAGGTGCCGCATCCATACCGCTGAAAACCGACGCGAAAGCCAACCCGACAAACTCCAGGCCAGCAAAAAAACGGCGGCCCCATCGCTTACATTCTGGGCAATCAGAAATCGGTAGAAACCACTTAATACGGGATCGCTGTCTTTTGAAATCAGGTGGGAAAAATAGATAATGGCATTGGAGCCATAGATTAGTAACGCTCCCAGCAATGAACCGATGAAAACGCCCCAACCCGGCTTTTGCAGCAGCGTAGTGAGTGTAAGCTTCTCGGCAGGGCGTTTGGGCGGATTCACGCTGTCATTACCCTGCATCCGCACAGGCTTACGGGAAGCGTTTTCGTCCTGACGTACAGGCTGGTTTATCGGTTCGTGGGTCATGTTTTGTCGATTTTTGTCATCCCGACGAAGGAGGAATCGCGCGTTTAACCAATACAATCGTTGATGAATGAGTACGATCCCTCCTTCGTCGGGATGACAAAACTGAATGCTACAAACTCACTTTGGACACTTCGTCAGCAACCCTTCTACCTGATCGTCACCCCAGCTTGGGTGCAGGTTGGTAGCTGGTTTAAAGGTAGCAAATTTCTCAGCCGCCTGGCGTAGAAGCGGGCAGGCCGTATCGGTACCACCGCCAAACTGCGCGGGCGTGTACATCAATGACGAGCCTTCGAGCAGGTATGGGCGTGGGTTGGCCGGGTTCAGGGCTTTGGCTTTTTCGATGCCCGCCTGCGCAATGGGGCCGTACGCCTGCCAACGGCTCATGGGATCGACTACCATCCGGGCCTGTGCAATGTACGCGTTCAGCACGGCCAGTTCGTCATTTTTGTCAATGGCTTCGGCTTCCTTCAGATACCTATCGGCCTGGTCGAGGTAACGGTCTTTTTCGGCAGCATCTTTACCCGAAAAGCCGGCATATACGTACAGCAAACCAGCGTAATAGCGTGGCAGCCATTGACCCGGTTCGGCACCGGCAATACGCTCAAAGCGGTTGGCCGTACTGACAAACTCGGTTGCCGGTGTCTTTTCATTCAGACTCCGCATGGCATTGATAGCGTCGGTCATGGCCTGCTGATATTGGGCCGATTGCGCCCAAGCAGGACTGTCGACAGCCAATGCTGCAATGAGGAGCATGATAAGGGTTTTCATTTGTTTATCTGGTTTATGGTTTCACAATTCATTGACATTAGCTTTTGCTTTTTTACTAAGCATGACGATACCACCCACGAAAAAGCTCCGGTAACTTGTTGGCCCTACGGCGTATCTCTCCTTGCCGTCGGGGGTGTAGCGATAGGCAAATACGTTGCGGGTGTTGAGCAGGTTGTCGGCAGTGGCGTAGAGGATAACCAGGTTCTTTTTGATGCGCGTAATGTGACTGGCCGAAAAGCTGATATTGTTTACGGCGGGCGTCCGGTCGGCCAGAAACTGGCTGTCAGCCAATCCAGGCTGGGCACGGTTGGGATTGTAATAGGGACGTCCGCTGGTAAAGGTGTAGGTCAGGCCAATGTTGGTACTGATTTTCTCGAAATACCGCTTCGTAATCACACTCACGTTATGGTTCGAGATGAACGTAGGCGTGGCCGTGGCAATAAAGTTCTGGAATAGCCGCCTGGTGTCGACGTAGCTGTATGTAATCCAGTAATCCAGTCCTTTTACGGTAGTTTGGTCGCGCCAGAATACGTCGAATCCCTGCGCGTAGCCAGTACCGGTGTTATTAGTCTGCCCGATAGGAAAGCGGTACGGATTGGCGTCAAAATCTGCGGGGGTGCCGTCGGGGTTTCTGACAAACTCACGCACCAACTGTGCATAATTTTTGTGGAACGCTTCGATGCGAAACGTACGCTTGTTTTTGATGACCTGATAGTTCAGAATCAGATGGTCAGCACGTTCAAAATTCAGGTTCGGATTGCGGTATAGATACTGATAATCCGGCGTCTGATAAAACTGCCCGTAAGCCGCCGATACCTGACTATACGGCCCCGTTTTATAGGCCACCGACAGCCGGGGAGCCACGTTAAACCGCCCCAGCAGCGCCGAATACTCACCCCGAACCCCCGACTGCATGGCCAGTTTCCGGCCCAGATACGTCTGCGTTTCAGCAAAAACGGCTCCATATACATCGTGCAGGGTATAGGTCGTTCCGTTAAACGTATTGCTCAGCGTTAGCCGGTGCGCTTCGACCCCAAACAACAGCGAATTATTACGGGGTAGTAAGCGTGTCAGCACCGTCCGGGCCTGCATACGCTGACTACCCCGGCCAAAATCCTGGGTATCGTAGGTGGTGGCGTCGGTATCGTAGCTGTACGACAGGCCCGCGTTAAGCAGCCATTTTCCTTCGTCCCAGCTATTGGCAAAGCTACTGGTGCTGAACGCGTTTCGGTTGTGCTGGCGCAGATTCACGAACGGGCTGTCACCATCGGCGGCTAAAGGGTTTCGCGTTGCCAGGCCAAGCCAGTTATCGGAATACATGCCATACATTTTCAGTAGCCCGGTTTTACCCGTTTTGAGCCGATACGTCAGCGACGACCCGCCATATTCCGGTACGTGGCTCCAGCTTACGTTCTGCGGCACAAGCGCAAACAGCGGTTTCAGGTTGCCATAATAGCCCGTTGCCGAAATAGATGACCGCTCCGTGGTGTGGTCATAACTGAGGTTAGCCGATACGAGATTAATACCGATGCTGAGACCGTTGTCCTGACCTTTATCAACGGTGTTCAGCAGCAGTACACTGCTCAGGGCCTGCCCATACTGCGCCGAGTAGCCACCCGTACTAAACGCGGTACCTTTGAACATGAACGGCTGAAACCGCCCCCGCGTCTGCACGTCGGGCAGGCTGGAGAAAAACGGGTTTTGCACAATCATCCCGTCAATAACGACCTTGGCTTCGGTACCGGCCCCGCCCCGCACAAACAGCCCGGGTTGCTCGCCCACGCGCTGCGCACCGGGCAGCAGGTTCATTACCGACGTAATGTCGGCCCCACCGCCGGCCGTTGTCACGATGTCCATCGGTTTGAGCATCGTCATGCGTTTTTCGTCCGATGCCTCGAACACGCCCGCCGAGATAACTACCGTATTGAGTTCACTGGCCGTTTCGGTCAGGCGAATAGCCAGCGGGGCAGTTTTGCCGAGGGTGATTTTCTGCGCGAACGGTTCGTAGCCGATGAACGAAACGAGCAGCGTAGCGGTGTCTTTCCGGGAGGTGGCAAAGCGAAACGCGCCGGTACTGTCGGTATTGGCCCCGTCGTAAGTACCCCGCAAAAATACATTGGCACCGGGCAGCGGCTGGCCTTTCTGGTCCGTAACGTGACCCTGTATCTGCTGCGCCCAACTCACCAACCCGGGCAATTGCAGAAAGATAACGAACAGGAGAAGTCGGTTCATAACGAGGATGGTTTGGCTGGCATATTATTGGCACAAACCTACCGCCCTACCCCACCCAACGCCCACTTTTTCCGACGAACCACCCCAAAAGCCGACGTGAAATCGGGTAGAATTGCGACGAAATCCGTTTATGAAATCATGACTACACGCGATACCATGCTGGCCCGTATCGGCAAAAACAAGCCCGACGCCCTACCCCTGCCCACCGTACCTACGTTCGTAGATGACACTGACGACCTGTACACCCACTTCGGCGAATCGCTGGCTTTTGTGGGCGGTACGCTGCTCGACCTTTCTGTCAGTTCCGAGACACTTACCGATTACCTGCGCCGAACGTTTCCAACTGCCGAACGCATTGCCTCGTCGGTACCGCTGCCGGGCCTGATAACCGCGTCCGTTAGCCCGGAAACCGATAAAAATGAGCTTGAACGCATCGACGTGGCCGTATTACGGGGCGAATTTGGCGTGGCCGAAAATGCAGCCGTGTGGGTGCCGGAGCCGAACATGCTACACCGGGCGTTGCCATTTATTGCCCAGTACCTCGTGCTGGTTGTGAACCGAACCGCCATTGTACCGAATATGCATGTAGCGTATCAGCACGTTGACCGCAACTCGCTCAGCTACGGTGTCTTTATTGCCGGGCCGTCTAAAACTGCCGACATCGAGCAGTCATTGGTTATCGGTGCCCACGGCGCGCGGGGTTTGACGGTCGTGCTAGAGTAAATTTCCCGATACGTCGGACCGCCGATACGTCGGACCATCCCAACATTTGGTTGTAACAAAAGTTAGATTTGCAGTATTAATGCTTCCGTTCCCTTGACAACGTCACAGACAACGTTCGATTTAAAACTCGGTCGGCTTCGCCCCTGGCGTGAGGGCGATGAGGACGCGCTCACCCGCCATGCCAGCAACCGGCGTATCTGGAACAACGTCCGCGATTTTTTTCCTCATCCTTACACCCCCCGCGATGCCAGTTCGTGGGTTCGCTCCAACAAGTCATACAATCAGCCCAATAACTTTGCGGTCGAGATTGGCGGGCAGGCAGTTGGCAACGTAGGCTTCACCGTTAAGGATGACATCTACCGGTACAACGCCGAGATTGGTTACTGGCTGAGTGAAGAACTTTGGGGCCGGGGCATTATGACGGAGGCCATACCCATCGTGACCAATTATATCTTCGACAGTTTTCAGGTAAACCGGGTCTTTGCCTGTGTGCTGGAAGGCAACATCGGGTCCATGCGGGTGCTCGAACTGGCGGGCTACCGGCACGAAGCCATATTACGCAAAGCCACCGTCAAGAACAATCAGTATCTGGACGAACACATTTTTGCCATTCTGCGGGCAGAGAGACAATGAAATTCGGTATTCGGTTCTCAGCTTACGGTTAACCGGCGCGTATTGAGCTTGCATTAGCTCACCGTGAACTGAAAACCGTAAACCGTCTGTATTTTTGCCGAAACCTTACCGCTCCGGCGGGTTAGATTCATTCATGCCAAAAATTGTTATTGCCATCGATGGGTATTCAAGCTGCGGAAAAAGCACGACGGCCAAAGCCGTGGCGGCCCGCATGGGCTACGGCTACATCGACACCGGGGCCATGTACCGGGCGGTGAGTTTGTTTTTCACTCAGAACCACGTCTCGTTCTCCAACCCCAAAGAGGTACAGGCCGCGCTCGATACCATCCACATTTCCTTTAAACACAACAACCGAACGGGTAAGAATGAAACCTACCTCAACGGACTGAACGTAGAGGATTCCATCCGCACAATGGCTATTTCCAATATCGTCAGCGAAGTGAGTACCATTCCCGAAGTGCGCTGGGCCATGGTGGCGCAGCAGCAGAAGATGGGCCGCAAACGCGGGCTGGTCATGGATGGGCGCGACATTGGCACAAAAGTTTTCCCGGATGCCGAAGTAAAAGTCTTTATGACTGCCGATACTACCATCCGGGCCACGCGCCGGCAGCAGGAACTCCTCGCAAAAGGCAGCTTAGTCAACCTCAGCGAGATTCTGGCCAACCTCCAGAAACGCGACCTCATCGACTCCACCCGCACCGAAAGTCCGCTTGTTCAGGCCGACGATGCCACGCTGTTAGATACCTCGTACATGACCATCGAAGAACAGGTAGACTGGGTCATCGAGCAGGCCGATCAGCGGCTCGCCGAACTCCACCGGGCGGGTAAGTAGGTTGGACGTAGGTTGGACACTCTTGTCCGACCAAGCCGTCAGGCTAACAGTTTAGTAACTTAGTTTTATCTACCGTGTTAGCCGCTGTTGCGGCTTAGTTCGACACTCTTATCCGACCTACCGTAGCAGGGCAGCCGCTTCTTTGGCGAAATACGTCAGGATGGCACTGGCCCCGGCGCGTTTGATGGACAACAGGCATTCCAATATGGTGCGGTCATTATCGAGCCAGCCGTTTTGGGCGGCTGCTTTAACCATGGCGTATTCGCCACTGACATTATAAGCCGTGATGGGCAGATCGAAATTGTCGTGCAGGAGTTTGATGATGTCCAGATAAGCCAAAGCGGGTTTTACCATCAGAAAATCGGCACCCTCGGCCACGTCCAGTTCAGCTTCGATGAGGGCTTCGCGGCTGTTGGCGGGGTTCATCTGATACGTTTTCTTGTCGCCAAACTTGGGGGCCGACTGCAGCGCGTCGCGGAACGGGCCGTAGAACGCACTGGCGTACTTGACCGCATACGACATAATGGCTACGTCCTGAAAACCGTGTACGTCGAGCATCCTGCGAATGTGGCCCACGCGCCCGTCCATCATGTCGGACGGCCCCACGATGTCGGCACCGGCGCGGGCCTGTGCCACGGCCATGTTGCCGAGGATTTCGAGCGTGGGGTCATTCAGGATTTTGCCGTTTTCCACCAGCCCGTCATGTCCGTCAGAACTATACGGGTCCATCGCTACGTCGGTCATGATGACTACGTCGGGGAAGCGGTCTTTCACGGCCCGGATGGCACTCAGATACAGGCCGTCGGGGTTGGTAGCTTCGGTAGCGATGCGGTCTTTTTTGGCATCGGGCAGGTTCGGAAACAAATCAAACGCCCGGATACCCAAATCCACGCACTCGCCGATTTCATCGAGCAGCAAATCGACCGAGTGCCGGTAAATACCGGGCATAGAGGCTACTTCGGTACGGGTGTTCTGCCCTTCGATGATGAACAGCGGCAAAATGAAATCATTGGTTGACAGCTGCGTTTCCTGAACCAGATCGCGGAGTACTGCCGAATGGCGGTTCCGGCGCGGACGTCTTGTTATATTCATAACCTTGTGAAGTTGTAAAGTCGTACAGTTGTAGAGTTATAAAGTTGGTTGACACAGGCGCGGCTTCGACGGCAGCATCCTCTGCGGCAACCAACTTTACAACTGTATGACTTTACAACTATACAACTTCCTTTATACGATGAGTTTAAACCCTTCGCCATGGACGTTTACGAGTTGCACGGCGGGGTCGGCTTTGAGATATTTGCGGAGTTTGGTTACGTACACATCCATGCTGCGGGCGTTGAAGTATGAGTCGTCGCCCCAGACCATTTTCAGGGCAAAGCTACGGCTAACGGGCTGGTTGAGATTCTGGGCCAGCAGTTTCAGCAGTTCGGATTCTTTACTGGTCAGTTTCTGCGGGATGCCGTCATGCGTCAGCATCTGGTGCGGGTAGTCGAACGAAAATCCGCCGAACTCGTACAGGCTCGGCTCGGCCACCTCCCCCCCCCCTCGCTGATACCGACGCAACACGGCCTGAATGCGCAGAAATAGCTCCTCCATGCTGAACGGCTTGGTCACATAATCATCGGCCCCGGCCCGGAACCCCTGAATAGTGTCTTCCTGCATCGACTTGGCCGTCAGGAAAATGATAGGGACATCGCGCTCGGTCATGCGCACTTCTTTGGCCAGCGTAAACCCGTCTTTCTTGGGCATCATCACGTCGAAAATACACAGGTCGTATGGCTTGTCCATGAACTGCTGCAGACCCTGATTTCCGTCCGTAGCGCGGTCAGTATCAAAGCCTTTTATCACTAGGTATTCCTGCACGAGTGCGCCGAGGTTTGGGTCGTCTTCAACGAGGAGAATAAGGGGCATAAGTCAGTTTTGAATGAGCGAATGATAGACTGATAAAATAGTTGCTGGCGCACGATGATTTGCGCGCCAGCAACTATTCTATCAGTCTATCATTCAAAATTCACTCATTAGATAAGGTATAACAAGTTCAAACGATGACCCCTGCCCCGGCTGGCTGGTGACGTGGATTTGGCCGTGGTGCTGCTCAACCATCTTTTTAACGTAGCTCAGCCCCAGTCCAAAGCCTTTCACATCATGCCGGTTGCCGGTGGGTACGCGGTAAAACTTTTCGAAGATACGGCTCAACTGATCTTTGGTCATACCCAGGCCCTCGTCGGCCACCGTAATACTGATGGCGTCGGGCAAGCTACGCGTTTGGATGGTGATATGCGGAGCGTCCGGCGAATACTTCATGGCGTTGTCAACCAGATTGGTCAGGATGTTGGTCAGGTGCAGTTCGTCAGCTTCAACGATTTCGCGGTCGGCTTCAAAGTCAAGGTCCAGTTCGCCCCCACGCTGCTCGATCTGCAGTCCGATGTTGTTGAATACATTTTCAATGACATCATGTACGTTGACCGGTGTGATGTTGAGGTCGATGGCCCCCCGGTCGAGCAGGGCAATTTGCAGCACCTTCTCTACGTGCGACCCCAGCCGACGGGTTTCGTCGCGAATAATACCCATGTAGCGGGTCAGTCGTTCACGGTCACTGGATTGGATACCGGGCTGGGTATTCTCCACGCCTTCGGCCATTTCGACGGCCAGCGAAATAGTTGAAATAGGCGTTTTGAACTCGTGAGTCATGTTATTGATGAAGTCATTCTTGATGTCGGCCAGTTTTTTCTGCTTCACAATCGTACTGATAGCAATGTAGAAACAGGCCAGAATAACCAGAATCAGCACCACCGATGCGGCAAAGGTGAAGCCAAGCTGCTCCAGAATAAACCGCTGCTGCGTCGGAAAATGCACATATACATAGTTGCCGGTTTCCATCAGGTTGTTTGGAAACAGCGCGGCTTTGTAGCTATTCTGGCCAAACTGCCGGGCATCGGTATTGAGCGAGGTAAACAGAAACTGGGGTTGTTGCCGGGTTCTGACACCGTAGCCAAACGGAATGGTAATGCCGCGTTCAACCAACGCCTGCCGCAGTAACGTATCCAGGGCCAGCCGGTTTACCCGGTCTTCGATGGGCCGGTCAGACAGCAACAACCCTTTCAACACGTCCTTGACCATGTCCGACGATTCGCCGGCGTGGGCTGCGGCCACCGCCGACTGGCTCAAACTGTCGGGGCGGGTAACGGAGGGCGCGGGTTTGGTTTTGGTCGCTATGCTGGCTTTTCGATCTGACTGCCGGGCTGGTTTGCGCCGTTGGGCTGATTGTTCCGTGCTAACCTCGGCCAGATCGTGGGTCATTACGTGTTCGACCCACCGGTCAAACTGCTGCTGTTGCAGAAGCTGCATCTGCCAGTCGCCCACGGCGGCCAGCTCGCTCTGCTGCCGAAAAAATTCTTCTACCACCATCATCTGCTCGGCACTCAGCGGACGTACAGTGTTATGCAGCACATCGGACTGCACAACCATAGCCCCGGCAGATGAATTGCTTAGACGGCCGGGGTTAGCCTCTGTGGGTGATGATGCGCGTCTTGTGGCGGGGCGTGGGGGTGTTTGTACCAGCGTGCGATTGACGGGAAGATGGTCAGTTTGGGGGGCGGGAGTATGCGCTGGTTTCTCTTTTTTGGCGATAGCCATCAGCTTGTTCTGCTGCTCGCGGGCCTGCACACGTTGCCGGGTCAGGTATACAATCTCCTGCCGCTCCAGCGTACGTACTACCTCCTGAAGCGCGTCGGTTACTTTATAGGCAAACTGCTCACGCTGGAGTTGCAGGGCACTGCGAACCCAGAAAAGTTGCAAGCCAATCAGCCCCAGCAATCCAACGGCCATCAGCGCGACAATCCAGCGTATGCGTTGTTTCGACATTTTTTAACGTTCCGTGCAACCTTCGCCCATTTTTTGACTCTATTGGATCGGAAGCGAAGACTATTGGTAAAAGTACGAACCACCTAAACCGATCATTGACTCCTTAACAAACTTTAACAGCGTGACCACGTGTCTGTTTTTCTTTATATCAATCCATATGTGTAGGTTAGATCGCATCGGCGCACCGACTCTTGTCCGACCTACTTAACCAATAAACCACTATGAAAAAAACTAATTTAACTGGCAACGGGTTCGCAATGACCCTGCTGCTGACGGCGGGGTTGAGTACCGTAGTCCTGGCCCAAACGCCCGAATCACCCGCCAAAAAAGGCGATACGCGCGATGTTAACGTACATATTATCGAGCGTAACGGCAACGAAATTCACGAGATTGACCGCACGTATCGTATCGAGGGCATGAAAGACCCGGACCGGGATAAGCTGGTGACAAAACTGGTCGATTCGCTGAGAGCATCCCACAAAGACGGGCAGAAACGGCAGTTGACCATCACCGTAGAAGACACTAACGGCGACCGCATTGTTACCCGCGACCGCGTCCATCCAGACCGGGTCGGGCCGCGTACGGTCGGGCCGCGTACGGTCGGGCCGCGTACGGTCGGGCCGCGTACGGTCGGGCCGCGTACGGTCGGGCCGCGTACGGTCGGGCCCGTATTACCCGCCCGCCCGATGCGACCCACCCGCCCCGGCGATGTCTATGCCTGGCGAAACCGCTCGTCCCGCACCGACACGAGCCGGAACTGGGAATTCGAGTTTCGGCGCGGCACCGATTCGCTGGCTAGTCAGCTAAAACGATTCTCGTTCCAGTTTCCGCGCGACTTTGACCGGCAGATGGTGCGCCCGTTTGAGGAGTGGTCGCGAAATATGGGGGGTAAATCGTCAACCATCCGGGGGCTGGATGCGTACCCGAACAACCCTGATCGTAATCAGCTTAATGTGCGTTTCACGGCCCCTGCCAAAGGAGATGTGCGTATCGTAGTCACGAATCCCGCCGGAAAAGAAATAGCCAGACGGACGCTGAACGACTTTTCGGGTGAGTTTGTGGGGCAAATTGACCTCGGTAAAAACCCGACCGGTACGTACTTCATCACCGTGACACAGAACGATGACGGAGCCGTGAAACGAATCGTGGTTGAATAGATTTTCAGGGCTGGATTAATCCGGCCCTGAAAAAAAATATAGTACTATGTATTGCAAGATACCAAAGTAAACCTTTATCTTTGTTCCGTTCTCTAAGAGGTTGTTTAAAGTTTCACGCAAAGTGAGAGCCGGTCAGGTAGTTTTGAGGTGCAAACTTAAAAACTACCTCGATGAACTATCCGAGCAATCTGACCGACTCCCAATGGCAAGCTATCAAA
>Ga0123337_10001336_pt1 | contig 32266 bp, 28 predicted proteins | sample frozenSSSSmetaG_FD_89792 | JGI IMG/M metagenome (GOLD analysis project Ga0123337, IMG submission 89792) | Glacier valley bacterial and archeal communities from Borup Fiord, Nunavut, Canada, to study Microbial Dark Matter (Phase II) -... | ecosystem: Environmental > Aquatic > Freshwater > Ice >...
CACCCCCCCCCTCCTTTTTTTGAGAAACGCAAAAAGCACCAAAAAAAAAACAGAAAATCAAAAACCTGTTGAAAAAAAGAAAAAAAAAAAAAAAAAAAAAAAATGGATTTAGAGTATCTATCCTCCCCGCTCGCGACTCGCAGATAGGTACACGGCCTGTGCATTTGCCTCTAAGATATAGATATTCAGATCCACCGCAAATGCATTCGTATTTTTTTCGTTATAGAACAAAACTCCCTCGCTTTTGCCATAGATTTACACGAGCTCCGGGAAATCCTTGGGGCCCGGGCCCCTATTTGCACAGCCTATTCAGTCCAACATCTCGCTCCACATTAGCCCATGACCATACCTGCGTAGATGCGTCAGTTATCATGCCAATAAAGTTGCTAGAGTTAGAAATATATTTACCCTGCATGCCAGCCATGTCGCCTTCCTTAGCCGCAATCTCGAAGTAGCCGTAGATGATACTGTCGAATAATCAGCACATAGAACAGATCAAGGCATGACAACAATACTCACGTAACAGCCAGAAGAATACCAGTTCCAGATCCAAGAGCACCCATCAAGTCGCTGGCAACGGAAAGGGCACCAATGCAAGCACCGCCGAAGGCGGCAGCAGTTGGGATGATTCTCTTCAACTCCTTGTACATGCTTTGCTCTCTGTGACCAGCCATAACAAGTCCCTGGTCCTTGAGCTGCTTGGCAACGTCTCTTGGGCTGGAGCCGGAAACCTCAATCCAGGTCTTTGAGAAGACGGCGCATGCAATAAGCATATAGGCAATGTAGACAGCAGTGTGGATTGGGTCGAGGAGAGCCTCGGTGAAGTTCAATGGAGGAGACATGTAGTACGCGATACCAGAAGTAGCGAAGAGCTGGGCAGATCCCTCCTTAGCCTCCCAGGTGCCAAAGAGACGGACAAGAAGATTCTCGGAGAAGCGGGAGTAGAGCATCTGGGAAATGAGGAAGACGTTGGAAGATAGGGCGGACTGCAACATAATTGGCATGTTCGAAGTGTAGAAGAGACGGACTGGGTAAGACCCGCGAGCACCACGCTGGCGGGAAGACTTGACTGGGATCTCGACACGGAAACCTTGGAGGTAGATAACAGCGGCGAAGACGATAAGTGTGGCAATCAAATTCATGATGTTTGGGAGATTTTGGCGGTAGAAAGCCTCTTGAAGGGCGCGCTGCTTGTTTGGCCAAGTCAAGAGCAAGTGGAACAGGGCAATAACTGCGCCCTCGAACTCAGGTCCACGTCCGGTATTGATGGTGGTCGGGGAAAATGCCTTCCAGACGATAGACTCGCAGATGTTGGTAGCAATGAAGAGGGAGATACCGCTTCCGAGACCGTAGCCCTTCTGGAGAAGCTCATCAAGGAGGATGACAATGAGACCAGCAACAACCAACTGGAGGATCAAGAGGAAGACCACACCGGCGCCAAGGTCGGATGGCTGACCGTACAGGCCAGTGAAGACGTATACGGTGGCTTGTCCCATAGAGAGAATAATAGCGAAAAGCTTCTGCGCAGTCTGGTATAGCTCGCGATCTGACTTCAAGTCAAGGTTGACATCGATGAGATGGGTTCCAGCAAGGAGCTGGAAGACCATTCCGGAGGAGATAATTGGCGTAATACCCAATTCCATGAGCGTTCCTCTGTTACTCGCCATCATCATGCGCAGCCAGTATAGAGGATCCGAAGTATCTGAGGACACGATACCATACAATGGCATCTGGCTCATCACCAAGAAGATCAGGAGTGTCAAGCCAGTCCACATCAGCTTTTGGTTGAATGGCACCTTCGTCTCCGGCTGCTGGACCTCAGGGAGGAACGGCGTGAAGGGCTTGATGAGATCGAGAAAGCGGACTGCGCAAAGAGCAACATGTCAGCCATTGTCCTGTCCTCTGGACAGCTTGCGCAAGGAGACCCCGGCTCTCATAGTTGGGGTCCTGGGGCAGACTCACGGCCACTCATCTTGGCGGTTTATTCTCTTAAACCTCACAGACGTGGAATAGAATGAACACCAGTTAAGGAACGACAAGAAACGAAAAGAGTCGATCTTCTTCTGCTGCTGTCGCGAATCGCAATGTGTTCGCGTGATGATGTGTCCAGAAGGAAGCGATGGGGTTCGGTGGTAGCTTCAGGAACAGCTTCGCTTGGGCTTTTTGTGGGGATTCTAGAAAGACACATTTACCTCATGGCCAGCACGTGACCTAGATTATGCTTGGTCTTGGCGACCTCCTTTTTGCCCCTGTTACACAGACGACATTCCTCATAAATAAGCACGTTGATGGCACTTTCACCTGAAGAAAACTTCAAATCCATAATTGATCAATTCTAGAATGTTGATGCGATATTTACGATTATGGTGAGCCAAATTACGGCGATTGCAACACAATTCTTCCTTCAAAGAGCATGTCTCATTCTTCCTTACATTATATATAGTACAGCAACTACAGCATTCGTAATACTCATAAAGCAACAAGAGCTCCTAATTCAAAGCTCATCATGACCACCAACAACCCTCAGCCTGAATACTTTACATCCGTGTGCTCCTACTTTCGCCGTGATTGTGCCTGATGGCACAACAGTTGCTACAACACTTCCCAGCAGACGCTCATCTTTGTTCCGCAGCCCTTCCGCATAGCTTGTTTTTGTTGCGTTAAAGCGAGCGGCTCTTACAGCACTTGAATCATTTGAACCGGTTGTTGAGTTACCAATGATCCAGCGTGCCTCCTCGTCGTTCATACGGTTCGCCCATAAGTCTCGAACTTCCCATCTCATTTTGAATTGCCTGGCACGTCTATTCGGTCTACTATCTACAAAGATATCGGCGAGAGAAGCCGTCATGACTCTCGCATTCGAGAGTCCGTTGATGAGGAGGACTATTACGTCGTTCTCTTCGCCCCCAGTTGTTGATAGGAGGTTTCCGGACCACATTTGGAGTGATTGACTGCCAGGCTCTGCAGCTCCTGGCGGATTGGGATAGTATAGATAGCGACGACTCGCAGAGGATCCCAGGGGATCCTGATTGACGGCTATCATTGGAGCATGCGAAAGAATAGAGAGAGTCGGGGCATCAACAATCCTGAGATCGTTGCCCATTATCAATGGACTTTTAACAGCTGCCCAAAGGCTGAAGTGGGAGACATATTCTGCATCCGTCATGGCCCCATTGCCGACTTCCAGCATATCGAGGTCATTCCAGCCGCCGGGTTGAGACTTGGAAGGGACAAAAGCTACCTTGTTGACGATATTTATGATTGAGCAGTGAAAGCCAGGAAGCCCACAGTCCCACGCATTCTGGCCGTCACAGGGACACCTAGCGTCTGGCGTGTCCCATATGTCGTCGATATCTCCTGCAATCCTCCAAGAGTTCGCAATTGTGCTTGCCCAGTTCCATGGATAATCTTCTCCCCAATTGCAAAGCGAGTAAAGAATAGGGCGGCCAGTAGCGTTGAGAGCTTTAGACATAATCGCATATCTAAATGGTTATTAGTACTCCGTTCTTGTTGAATGATTCAAGCTTGATTTAATTTCGATATTTCAATGACCCAAGAGATCCATTAGACCGAAGAATGACAGCTTACCGGTTATAACTGATCAATTGGTTTCCGGCTTGTCCCTCGTTGTGACAGTTATCATATTTCAGATAATCAACTCCCCAACTTGCCCATGTTTGCGCATCGACATCTTCATAACCCAAACTTCCAGCGAAGCCGCCGCAGGTATATTTCCCGGCATCAGAATAGATTCCAAAGCCAAGTCCCAAGGCATGTATGGCATCTGCAACAGCTGCCATTCCGTCTGGGAACTTCTCTGGGTCAGCAATGAGAGAGTTATTGCTCGATGCATTTCGCCCGCTGCTCCAGCAGTCATCCAGGACTACATAGTGATATCCCAAGTCCTTGAGACCAAGATGGACGATATGCGCCGCGGTGTCGAGAAGGAGTGTTGAAGAGACTGAGCAACCGAAGGCGTTCCAGTTGTCCTGTGAAACTCAGTAAACGCAGTAAACATGTCAAACAGCGAACAGCGAGACAGCTTACCCAGCCCATCTGAGGAGTCCGCGCAAGGCCATTATCAGATGCATGAATGGTGACGACGAGGACAGCCGTGATGGCTGTCGTAATGACAATCTTCGACATTAGCTCGGGAGCTCAAGCGCCAGTTCTGCACGCGAGTAAAATGTAGTTCCAGGATGGCCAGAAATAATATTGATTAGTCGGGGAAGGGCCTCCCTCGGACCCAAGTGGCAAGTTGGATGGTAGAATCTGTACCAGCAGCACCTGCCGCAAAGACGGTTCACATTATCCAGACGAGACAGAGCTTCTCGATGACACAAATGGCCTGTTGACAGCAATATCCTAATGGAGGTTCAACGGGGATAATGTTCGAAAGATCAGTTAGAATTGCTCCAAGCGGAGGTTTGATGTCTGACTTAGTCCAGCCCTTGTAGCCTTGCATGCGGGGAAGTTGAAGGTAGGTCAAGGACAGCTTTCTGGTATGGCGGTCAGTACTACTTTCTCAATGAAAGGCACTCTATAGTAATGGCATAGGCATTTACTGCTCCTTGAATTTAGTGTCTTGCAGGAGTTTGGCAATCATAGAAACATTGATGTTTATGAACAAAATGCTCTGGAGTCTCTAAACAGATACCTTGTGGGCCCACATGTACGATAAGGCCGATAAGGAATTGGTCGTGTTCGCGATTTGTGGCATTCCTCATCCTGATCTCCGAGTCTGGATTCTGTCAGATGAAGCATTCAGTCCTTATTTGCAGCTGAGATGGACCGTCCATGTTTCGGCCAACGTTCAGATATCTTAGAAGCACGATCATGTCGCGCAAACCTCGACACAATCCTATCATAGTAGTCCTAGGCGCAACCGGGACAGGCAAATCTCAGGTAGGCTATGCGCCTCCAACCTGCTCCTTTCTCTATTCTGCGGAGCTGATATTTGCCTAGCTGGCAGTCGATATAGCCCTCCGCTACAATGGTGAAATTATCAATGGCGATGCTATGCAGATGTACGCTGGCTTGCCCGTCATAACCAACAAAATCACTCCCTCAGAACAACAAGGCATCCATCATCATCTCATCGGCAATGTGTCACTGGAAGAAGAGCCTTGGACCGTCGCTCAGTTCAAAAGCAAAGCGGAAGGCATCATAAAAGAGATACGGTCTAGGGGACGCCTGCCGATACTGGTTGGCGGCACACATTATTATACACAATCATTACTATTTGAAGACTCCTTGGTTGGAGATAGCAATGAGAAAGCAGCAGACGGAGCAGGCGACTACCTGAAAAGAGAAGAGATTGTGAAGAAATTTCCCATTCTAGAGGCGAGCACGGAAGAGATACTGGAAAAGTTGAGGGAGGTCGATCCTGTCATGGCGGATAGATGGCATCCCAACGACAGACGCAAGATACAACGCTCGCTGGAGATTTACTTGACTCAGGGAAAGAAAGCATCGGACGTGTATGCGGAGCAGAGAGAACGCAAAAGCGCCCCGAATAAAGCCGATTCCGTCACAAATATTTCAATCTCAGATTCAACAGTCTCACTATATTCAACCCTCCTCTTCTGGGTGCACGCCGACCCTGAAATCCTCAAATCCCGCCTGGATGCCCGCGTCGATAAAATGCTACAACAAGGCCTCATCTCTGAAGTCCAGACCCTCGACAAGTTCCAAGGGCTTGAAACCGCCGCCGGGAGAGTCCCAGATCGCACAAGCGGCATCTGGGTCTCCATCGGCTTCAAAGAATTCTCTTCGTACCTGTCCGCCTTGGCCAACCCAGCAGCGAGCGAGAAAGATATCGAGAAGGTATTAGCGCTGTCGATTGAGCAGACGAAAGCTGCGACGCGGCAGTATGCAAAGAGGCAGGTGCGGTGGATTAGGCTGAAGCTCCTTACGGCGCTGAAGGCTGCGGGGGCGTTGAAGAATCTGTATTTATTGGATGGCAGCGATGTTAGCCGGTTTGCGTCTGACGTCGCGGATCCCGCTATCAAGATATGCGGGGACTTTTTGAAGGGAGAGGAATTGCCTGAGCCGACGAGCATGTCGCCTATTGCGGCGGAGTTGCTCGTTTCGGAGCGGGAATTTGACTTGGGTGCCAGACCAGATCTTTGGGTCAGACAGACTTGCGAGGTTTGTAATACCACTGCCGTGACTGAGGAGCAGTGGAAGTTGCATTTGCAGAGTAGGGGACATAGAGGGAGGTTGAGGAAACTGAACAAGCCGCCAAGGCAGGTGAGGGCTGCTCCTCCCGATCTCATACTTGATACGGAAGTCGAGTCACGGCTCGACATGGTTGACAGTCCGAGTCCAACCGAATCTATATCAGAAGATACTCCCATATAATTTCAAAAATCCAGTCATCACATTCTAGTCAGACATTTCAAATTCTCCGAGTCCTCCAAGCCTCATGACATTCTGCTCAGACATTTCAGATATTCCAATTCCACCCCGGGCCTCACGAGTAGTCACCCCTCCTTATTCCTCCTTGCCTCCTCAGCACTGCGCACCATCCCATGGCTAACAAGCAAGTACTTGCCAAAAAGTTTCTCCGCGAAATCATCAAACTCGACATACTCCGCGCCCAGCCGATACGCCGCCGCAATCCCGCTCACACACGCCAATTCATGCATATTCACCAGCGTCCAGCTGCCGGCAAACAGCGTTTTGTTCCTCCCGTTGATCCACATCATGCCAGGCACGACCCGGAGGTAGTGCTGCCAGCGGTGGCCGAGCTGGTGCCACCACTTGCGCGCGATGATCTTGGAGGGGTCGATCTGGTCGATTGTCCAGAGATCAGCGTTGGATCTGTCGAGGAAGATGGTTTGAAAGACGTGATCTTCGTATGGGACCGCACAGACGCCGGAGGGGCTGTCTTCCCGAAATTGGTGCTGGTAGTTGGTGCAGTCGAAGGACATCTCGATTTTCTGGGGATTAGAGCCGTAGGTCTTGGTGTAGTACATGGGCCTAAAGCCGGGTGGCTCGCCGTCAGGACCTGGCAACTGCCCTTTGGCGAAGGCGATCTGCTCTTCTTGGGCCTTTGACTTGGGTTCTGCGCATAGCTCAGGTTTGAATTTCGTCTCGTAATGTCGTTGGAAATAATCAGAGTCGGTATGAGTGACAGTTATATCATCGAAGAATTTTGCTCCTGAAAGTACGAATTTCTCACGCCATGTAGCGTTCTTGCCAAGGATTTTGAGGGCCTCATCAGCGAGAACACACAGAACGAGATCATCGAAGGTCTCGTGGGTGTGTTCAGGGGCTTCGGCGCTGACCGGGCAGGTTTGGATGGTTACCCCCTGCTTATCGCGGCTGAGCACTGCGGTAGCGTTCAGGCCGAGGCGGATATCAACGCCTTTGGATATGAGATCTTTGCGCCAGTCTTCGTAGAAGTTGTGCAGATTGGGGAAAGTGACCATGGTGGGGAGATTGGGCAGGAGAGTGTCTGGAGAGTAATCCCAAAGTTTCATGTTTCGGTCATCGAAAAGGCGCTCGAGAATGGCACAAGAGACGTTGGCAGTCTGGTTTCCTGTTCCCAGAAAGAGCGCGATGAGAGGATAGACCATTTTGTCACCAAAATCTTTGCTGAAGAAGAACATTTTGAGCATTATTCTGATAGGGATTATGCCGAGGATAGGCATCGACCACTTGATGATCCTGAGGACACGGCCGAACTTTTTGATGTCTGAGGAATGTTCTTCAACAAGTTTGCTGGGGAAGCAGTTGGACCAGAATCCTTCTGGTCCCTTGCCGAAGGCAACTTGCAGCTTGACCTCTTCTGGCTTGTAGCCATATTGCTCAAAGAAACGAAAAGTGTGTTTAAAAATCTGACAACTGTGAATAGGAAGCTATAGCATTGAAAGAAGGAGTCTTACAGGAGAGCCGCCCTGAACGCCATCATTTAGCCAGTCTGCCCCATACTTGGACTTATTCAATGGAATCGACGTAGCTTGTCCTCCGCACACGTCTGATCGCTCTATCACTGTAACTTTGAACTTGTCTGGATGTTGAGCAAGTGTTGCCGCACATGACTATCCACGTGTCAGATCTGCAAGTCTCTGATGTGAATGAAAAGGATACCATTCCCGCAGCTCCTGCGCCGATAATCACTATATTCTTTGGAGGCACGAGCTCTTCCATCAATGGTTCATCCATGTTCTTGCGACTGCACTCTTCAATGATTCCTCGCTCATCAGATTCCGAGGGCAATACACAGTGTCGAGTGCAATATCGATCAGCTTGGAAGTCTTATGCAATGAAGCCTGAACTAGGTAGATGATAGATGATAGACGATAGATCGACTTCTGCCAAAAAAGAAAATGGTATGATGATTTCTGACTTTATCTTTCACAGTTTCACTGTATTCAGGGCAACAAAAACGGCAACTAGGAACGCCTACTTACTTCTTTTAAGGACCCCAAAAGAGGAAATTTGTAGAAATTTGTTGCTATTGTACAATACGTCACAATTCACGACTCACGTTACTTTTTGACATATGGCCTGCGGGGGGACCATTGGTATGGGCGGCATAGCTCAGAAGCGGAAGTCTTGGAAAGAGTGGTTGTTGGTTGTTCTGTCAACTTGCGCTCGCTTGAATATGATTGGTTATAAATCTACTTGGACGCATAACCGACGCTTGCACAAAAAGAGAAACGAGACAACGACGTCCACTGTTACAACCTCAATGTCGTTGCCATCTCAAACTCCTCAACACCAGCATTTTTGGGTGGATTCTTGTACGCTTGCTTAATCATTCGGATTGCGCATAGATCAGATATTGTTGTTGGGTATTTGCATCAGTTTGGGACACCATCCATGGAATATCATTTGGTCATATTGATGCACCGTTGCTAAGGAATGAGCGTTTGACTGCCACCAACAGCACAACACTGTCTTTTTTCATCGGGAATCTTGCGATACAACCCTAACTTTTGAGAGGCTGCTGCTGCCTCCTCCCGATATTCTGTCATTCATTGCTCTCGAGGTTCATTGCGCCCGCCGCCTGCTCTCTTTGGCGAGTTCTCATGTGTCGTGCATCTTCCCACTGAAGTACTTTCACATTTCACGCTTTGTTCCGCTGCTCTGCTGTGCAAACTTGGGAACCATGCCTTACGGATTCGATGGAAGCAGTGAAGATGAGGACCTGAAAAGAGCTATTGCTCTTTCAATGGAAGACCCTGGGCTGCTTCCGACTTCTGCTTCGGGTGAACGAGTTGTTATAGATCTCTCAAGTGATGAGGATACCGACGACCTGGACCGAGTGGCCCCAAAGCAAAAACCTTCTAGTTGGAATTCCGAGTCAATCACTTCTGAGCATCCCTTGGCGAGCGACACGCATTCTCATTCGACTTCATCCTCAGACAAAGTCACCATAACAGGACTCGGTAGCAAAGCTCACGAGGACTCAACTACAGTAGTAAAACCCCTCCAAATCTCACGCAGCAACAAGCTAACTGGACAGGTTGCAATGAAACAAGAGGATCAACATATAGAGAAGCATTTTAAGCACTCCGGACCGGGCAAAGGTGAACCCGTGATTGCTGGACTCGTCGGACTTGATCGCAAGAAAATGGAGGAAGAGCGACTAGCAAGAGCCACTAAGAGAAAAGCGCCCCCTTCACCATCATCAATACGAAGAGAGAGTGCTCCTAATGGTTCGGAGACGTCTCAGTCTTGCTCAGCTTCCCTTCCCGATATATCCGATCGTCAGCCTTCAAAGAGAGCTATGCTGAGCTCGGACTCTAAGATCCCTGATCGGCGCAAGCTACTCGATGATGCTGGTCCGGAGGACGGCAAGAGGTTACCTGATAACAAGGTACCGTTAGGTCCCAAGCACATGCACCTTGCAACTGGGTTTCTGATACCGTTCCAGCTCATGAATGCTGAGCAAGCAACGTTAGCGGATATCGAGGGCGATATATTCAACTCCAAGACCGTCGTTAAAGTCGAAGAGATAGTACGAGATGTCCAATCATTCAAGCAACAACAAACTCGGCTGCATCCAGGCGTTCAATATCCCAATGGTACTGTCAAAAAGACGTGGGCGTATGGCTTTCCTCGGTCCAATGATATAAAGCTTGAAGAGGTGCTACAGAAAAATGACCTTGATTTAGCAGTTCTTAGTGCATTTCAATGGGACGACGAGTGGGTTCTGTCAAAGTTTGATCTAAAGAGAACGAAGCTCATATTCGTGGTTCAAGCGAAGAGTACAGAACAAGTACGCCACAAAATTTCCTCTGTTGCATTGTCTCGGAAAGGTTTCTGGGCCGCGTTCATCCTTCTAAACTAACGTTACGCAGAAAGACTTGATGAAAAGAAATGCTCCGCCAGGCGTCAGGTTTTGTTTTCCTCCCATGGAAGGACAGATCAATCTCATGCATTCAAAACTGCAGTTACTGGCGCATCCAAGCCATTTAAGAGTCGCCGTACCAACTGCAAACCTCGTACCGTACGATTGGGGTGAAACAGGTGTGATGGAAAATGTAAGTTCGAATAGCACATTATGGTCTCGAGCGATAGTAAAACTGATATTTGCAGACTGTGTTTATCATTGATTTGCCTAGGCTTCCTAACAATCAAACCATTCCAGTTGAGCAGCTGACGCCATTTGGCAGAGAGCTTCAAAGGTTCTTGACAGCAATGACAATGGACCCAAAAATCATCAATTCAATTCTGAAGTTCGATTTCTCACAAACCATGAACTTGGCTTTTGTCCATACAATGTGAGTAATATATCGTTGATCTTTCTCAGAAGTTTGCTAACATTTTTTTAAGTGGTGGATCACATTCAGGGGATGATTGGAAAACAACTGGTTATCCTGGCCTCGGCTCCGCAATTCGAGAGCTTGGGCTTAGCAGTAGCGCCGCGCTGAATGTTAATGTTGTCGTAAGTTGGGAAGCCGTATTTAAGTGGTTGTGAGCTAATTTGAGTGGTCTGCGTCAATTGGGGCACTTACAGATGCGTTTATCAAAGCTATCTATCTTGCCGCTAAGGGTATGTGAAAATGTTGAACGAATTACCCAAACACATGCTGATACTGCTTAGGAGATGATGGCTTGACAGAATTGAACTGGCGAACAAGTGGACCTGCGACAGAGAAGGAGAGCACTCCAGAAGAGCGGCTACTTCTTATGCAGATTGAGGAAGGGTTTCGCATCTTCTTTCCCACTCGTGAGACTGTCGCAAACAGCAAGGGGGGTATTGGTGCCGGCGGCACGATATGCCTTCAGCAACAATGGTATGATCGGTCAGATTTTCCGAAGGAGTTATTTCGTGACTGCATCAGCAAGCGTGCTGGACTGTTAATGCACAGCAAATTGATCTTCACTGCGCCAGCGGACCTCAACAGTACCGGAGGACGAGACACTGGATGGGCATACGTTGGCAGCGCTAATTTATCAGAAAGCGCCTGGGGACGTCTTATAAAGGACAGAAGAACGAAAGTGCCGAAATTGAATTGTCGGAATTGGGAATGTGGTGTGGTCATTCCCCTTCGGGACTTTGCACCAGCCAGGTCACTTGGCTCAGCCACTCCCGCAAGTACGCCGCCAAGAACTGTCCAGGAGCATGACCTCGATCCAGTTTTCGGTGGGATGATCCCAGTTCCAATGGTGACCCCCGGCGCTGAGTATAGCGACAGAAGGCCTTGGTTCTTCATGGAGGGTTAGGTTGCAGGATAAGGATATCGTCAGCAGAACAAGGAGATTGACACTCGGACACCAACATTCGAAGGCGCTGAACGGCCTTCGAGTTGCTGATAGTCAAAGGCCACGCCTAGAAATGGATGCCTGAAGAGGAGGTAATGGCAATCTGCTGATGGTTTCGAGGTATCGCATGAAAGAACCAGGTGTCACTCCCAAACATACAATAGGTAAAATCAAGAATCCCGATCCTCTTTATCACTGAAGGCATTCTGAATGCAAATTCCTTTCCGTCACATGAGCATGAATACAGTCCACAAATATCACAACCAAGGTTCCATTGAAGCTGCTACGCAGAATTTGCCTTTTCCCTGTGTATAGGGTTAGATTGGACGGAAATTCGATGCTACAGTCCATTATGAGCTGTATCGATGACAATTTGCACCGATATGGGACGACAGGACTTGTCATGAATTCGAGCTATCTTTACGTCAAAAATGGCAGATCCAGGTAACAAGAACCGGTGTTCTGACAGGTAGGTCTAACCCAAATCAGCGAATAAAACGTCATTATAGTTCTTTTTCTGATTTAAGCTTCAACTGTCAATCCGGGTACCTGGTTTGAAAGCAGTTTGACAGCTTTTGACAGCTCCTTTAGCTCCATCCCTCGATGAGCGCCTATATCTCATAGAGTTCTTTCCTCTTTTGGACAACTCCTTCTTGACAATGTCCAATCATGATGGTTCCTTCCCAATTGAAGATATTCCATATTTCATGTCTGGTACACCAGAGAATTTTATACTTTCCCATCTTCTCATATCAGTCATCGGCGCCATTCCTCGCACCTGCCAGTGAGTGTATAGCGCGCATCCGCTCCTTTCAAGCAGACCAGCCAATCTATTCAGCACAACAAGCTGCTGTTTCTCCTCAAGTCCACATTTTCTATCCTCTCTGCCACTCAGAAATGCATAAAACCCAGCATCCGTCCACTTTACTTCATTATTGTGCCAACTTTTGATTTTTGCCTTCAGCTGTCTATAGCAGCTCAAAACCGAGAAAGTCTTCTCTTGGAAAGCTTCTTAAAAGTATGTGACACATATTCTTTGCATTTGGTTATGAGCCTCTTCCACATTACTCTTGCTTTAACTGATCTGTCAAAGTCTCTCTTGCCGCAACAGCCAGTTACCGGGACTTTCAAGACCTAATTGCTTTAAAGTCTCAGGAACAACCCTCCATTCAAAGTTCCTTCCTCATCTGGCAAAGCCAAAGCTCTCAAAAACATCTGAGTTGTATATCATCACATCACTTCATCAAAGCGATACCCAAAGGGATATCACCACTACAGAGTTGGAACTGCGCAAATCGTAGCGCTGAGCTCTGTCTCACGCGGTCTACTCCATTTTATCGGCTTGTTGCTCACAAGGCTGTGGATTCGGCTGAATATTCGTTCGTTTTGATAATTCTTCCCAAGTAGAGGAAGGTTGGCAATTGCCTTTGACATACAAACCTTCTCAACCTTACGAAGCATTGTTCACATACCGCAAACTCTCGACGAAATAAGCTTCAGGTACAATGAACCCACCGATATCTGGAACATATGGTTTGCAACCAACATACGAAGGCTTCGTTGTCTCGACATTCGATGCACTCATTCTCTTCGAAGCTTGCCTGAGAGGCCGCATTCACCATGTCTCTCGTCGGCCCCAGGAAAGAGAGAGGGGAGGAGTCATCCGAAGCGGAAATATCTTTATTTACGAAGAAAACACATCTGGCATAAAGCGCTGGACCGATGGCGTCTCTTGGAGTCCCAGCAGGATCCTCAGCAACTTCCTCATATATCGACAGCTTGAAAAGGCATTTCCTCCAGGAGAGAAAAAGAAGGCCAAGAAGCCAACGGCGACCATCAAATCGCCTGGAAAGCCGATTGGTGTTACGAAGATTGGATCTCCAAAGAAATCGAACATTAACCCTGCTGGCCTGGAGCGGGCGTTGCCAATGGGTCCTCCACCACTCCCATCTCCACGTGGAAGTCCAACTACACAATCTGAACGGTCAACCATGATCTCAACTCTTGATATCGAGCTCGAGAGATCGCTTGTTGGTTCTCTAACAGACTCATACGACTTTATGGATGGAGGCTTGGTTAAAAAAACAATCAGCGTCACCATTGGAGATATCACACACCATCTCGTCTCATATTACACTGTTGCAGACGCATTAATTCGAGGAAAATTCCAAGTACCTGCACAAGACCCCAGATTTGCGGGCATGTTGATTCGAAATCAGCTTCTTGACCAACAATCCTTTCGCTCAAGTCCCCGTGAAATTGACATACTCGAACGTGCGATATATGTTTATTTGGGAGGTTACGAGACCACTCCAATGCCAACTTCATTTCTAGGAACACCCGGTTTCTTGTCTTATCCTTTTGGAGGCAATCCATACCAACAACCTTCGGGAGTGATACCCGTGCTGCCATCGGCCCCAATGATGCATAGAGTGTACGATAACAGTCCAAGGATGGATCCATTCTCCGTTTCGAATGGCAACGATTTCCGCACGACCAATTTCGCCGATGGTGAAAACACCAACGGCAACCAAACCTTCATGCCCGTACCGCCACCAACCCCAATGATGAATGGAGGGTTCGACAACGCCTATCAACAAAGGATCGATTCCTTTTCTATTTCGAATGCCCACGAATTCCACGTAACCGATTTCTCTAATAGTGGAAACGTCGACATCCACCGTAGCGTCACGTCCATCCCGCCACCAATGCGAGAGTCGCTGATTTTTGAGAGACCTGGAAGCCTCCCAGACCAGACTGGACTCGACATGCCTTTCGCTGGTCTTGAAGGCCAAGCCTGGTTTCTTCCAACGCCCGATTTCCCACCCATATTGAACTTCGATCCTCGGGATGAGGGAAATTACATCGAGGGCAATCCAGGCATTGGTCACGGTCATAGTCCATCGTGGGGCGGCGGTCCACCACTCCTATAACTGGGGAAAGATTCGGACTCGTACGGTATGTCTTGGAGTTTCTTGCATCTTTACAACAAACGTGTCTCACTCTGCTGCCGGCACGGAGAAAACAACTCACGATACACGATTGACGACAAGACGGGTCATAAAATACCCAATATCAGTACAAATCCAGTAGCGAGGTGGGAAAACAGCGCGCTTTCATATATCCAACCTCGGTATATACAAAGTTGCACTTCTTTTTCCTTTTACTTTGTCGACGATAATAACGAGAGACGATGGACAACGAGATAAAATTCAGAGAAAAATAGCAAAAAAATCCCTTAATGGAAGGACGGTGTCTCGTCGCTGTATGCATGCATTGTTCGTATCAGTTTCTTTTCATTCGGTGTGTACGGACCAAAGCCCTTCTGGCGCAAAGGCACATAGATACCTTTTTAGGACTTGAAGGGAACGGCATAATGGGGATCTCGGGCATCGAATGCGGGCAAAGCATGAGACCTGCTTGGGTGGGATGGTGAAATTGTGTTGGAGTTGGGAGTTGACAATGATAATGGCAAGGACCTGGTCTGATGATACCGGGAGGAGGAGAGATGAGAGGGAGGGTTATTGTTATTGTCTCGAGGGATGCTATTGTGTTTCTCTGTACTAATCGTTTCATTGTTATCGTTATACAGTCAGTTATTGCTTGGAACTTTGGGGAAGTCGGGGTGAGAACACGGGACCAATGGGACTGGTGGTTGTTTTGTTCTGGCGGTAGAAGAATTGAATCGGGCTTCCACAACCTTCTTCTCATTTGGAATTCTCGAATCTCAGTAATGATTGCAATTGTTCTGGTGGAACCCTCTCTCCAAACGGGAGTATCCGTAGTGGAGCTGCGGCCCGCCGGGTTGCTAGTGCTAGTGATCTCTTAGACGTGCAGGGGTGACTTTTTATTATGTATATGTATACTGTATGTATGATGCACAGCCAGTGTTTGCTAGTCGTCGGCGATGGCGGCGATTCGCGAGTATCAGGCTGATAATGTCGCGTGCTGGAAAAAAATCCTCGATTCGCTCATTATGTACGAGTCGTATCTGTTTGAAGTGCCCATGTCTGGCGAAGTTGAGGCTCAAAATATGCTGTGTTTCTTGTCTGTCACATCTCGGTGAGCATTTCTAGACTCAGAGGCTTAGAGCCTCTTAGATCTTTACGGCGCTGCCTCCTTATATATCACAGCCTTACCCAGAGAGATTGGCCTTATGCAAGCCTTTGCAAAGCCCATTTGCTCTTCAGAATCTTGTGGGACACGGTTCAATATTAATATCGGCTACGGTACGACGACCTTTCCTGTACTCTGGCGCACATGACACATGTTAATCAGCCAAATGAAAAGACTTGATGTGTATTCGACTCTACTCGACAAAAATTACTCGACGGCAGAAACACTGCCCCCATTTACACAACAGATGAGCGTCGGGACCTCGCCATTGGGCTGTGTGTTTGCCAACATTATATTATGATGGCAACAGCTCCTCCATGGAAGTTCGAAACTCTGATAGAATGTTGCGCGCATCGATTCATTCATAGGAGTTACGATTCAGTCCTATCATGACATTACCATCCAAGTTGTCGGAAGAGACATTGTTTAAGGAATCTTGCAATGAGCCTCTCAGATTCCCGGAGAATCTCGTGTACCACAATACCTATAGTCACGTCCTGAAAGCCTATGTCAAACGACTCGATGATGAAGAGAACCGGCTTTTTGACGTTGAAACAGAGGCTAGAATATGCATGCGTGATTTCGACGATACTCTGAAAGGTCTATTTTCACAGCAGTTTTTCCAGAAAATAAATGAGAACGGCTGCTAATAATTGGCAGTCTTCAAAAATGCGAGTCCATCCCGAAACTCTGAATTCAGGGACTATGTCTACAATCATGGAGATCCGAACTGCAGATTTGTGTAGGTGCAATGATACAAAGTGGCCCTTTTTCATAGTCTAATGCATCCATACATAGTTTCATCCACGCGCCAAGCTCTCGTGATAGGCTCTGGACGACAAGGGAAATGCTCATGATAATCCTTACATACCATCAAGTCATGCCGGCGTTTTTGAACTTCTTATTTCCATTCGGAGACCACTATCATGCAACAGACTTCAACTCCTCCGGGTTCTACTCCGAAAATCGACTTTCAGATGATATCAAGGCTCTGCACCACTCAGAACTGGGCCGCTCCGGCAAAGACTTTCGTATGTGCTACAATCTCAAATCAGTCGAGCCGAGTCAAGACGAAGGGCAATGGTCAATATGTCACACTGCAGTCTACCATTCGTTTGATGTTGTGGCCGGAAAAGCTGTCTGGATATTCATTAAAGGAAATCTACTCATCAGAAGGCGGATGGAAGACGTAACGGAAGCCACAGTCGCATTACGGCCAAGATCCTATAGCTCGCGAATGGAATCATTGTCATTAGCACTAGCAGTACACTTACTCATCTTTGATTGGTGTCGAGAGAATTGGCGTTGGTATAACAATTTCCTGCAGGAGGAACTACGAAACACTACTGAAGAAGCGACACTGGTCAGCTTTGAGAACGCCTTCAGAAAAGACCTATCACAGGAGAAGTCACTGGCAGATACGAGCCCCAGATCATCACAGACGTCTCTGGCCGAGGAGAAAGACTCCTCATTTGCTAGCCTGCAACAAGTTCAGCATTTGGAGGACAAGGCAAATGAAGCTCTTCTAGTTCTGGAAGGTAACATAAACATTCTCTCGAAGATCAAGGTTCACTATGAGCACCTCACTACTGACGATGACTTTCCCGACTGCCTGAGAACCGAATGCGCACGAGACATCTCAAGGTTCTTCGATAGCATTGGCAGCATCATTGATGATCTAGCCGCGCAAAAATCAGGGACAGAAATGCTGCTGAGATCACTGGCCGATCGAAAAAACCTTGTAAGTTGCAAGTATTCACTGCTTAGTGCTTAGTCCAAAACAATTACTGAAGTCTCCAAGCTATACGGAATTCTCAACTATCGCAACATGGAGTCCAACAAATCCTTTTCTGTAAAGGCTCATCAATCCACAAAAAATATAGTCAAATGACAAAGAGCATGCATGACATTGCACAGAAAACCAAGCAGGAGACCGTCACTATGAGAATCATCACTTTAGTAACTCTATTTTTCCTTCCGGGAACATTCATATCGGTAAGCTTACCTTATGCTCCCTTCCCCGAACGAACACGAGTAATGGCAACCGTCCTGAACACTGATGAGCACCGACATTGTCCGCTACCAAAAATCCGATTCTGGGCTCTCCGAGAAAATCTTTCAGCTCGATGCACTACAGCTCTTTCTTGAAGTTACGTTGCCGCTCATGGCCGTAACGTTTGTGGGGTCATATGGCGTGTATTGGTGGGTCCATCGAAATGAAACTTCCCAAACTGGGGAGGAGAATGTAAAGCACATGGTATAGCGCTTCTGAAGGTTCACGTTTGTTTGGCCAAACTGTGGATTTATGGACATTTCTGATGATTTATATCATTTACTATATATATTTTTCTAGGGACAGAAGTCCTCTAGCCTATAATAGGTAGTGAGTATTTAAAGCCTTAAGTCATGAGCTATACAGTCCTAAAGTAGCTCTGATACTGAAAATGGCTAGGTTCTTTCGATTCTAAGTTCTTAATGACCTAGTTTAGCACAGTTTACGGCATCAACTGGCTGACTATTTGTGGATGTAAAGCTACAACTGAAAGAAGAGAACTGCAGTAACGAAATGGACCCGGATCTGAGCTCATCATGCGGGAAGGCAGAAGAATCGTGCGCACCTCAGCAATAGACTTCTAAGTAACGAGCCTCTGGAGCAGACCTTGAAAGAACATGAAGCAGGAAAAGAAATAAAACCGATTTAAAACTCCTGTAGCCGGTAAATAATGATCAAACTACTAAAAAATGGCTTCTAATGAACCCAATCATGGAATCCTACTTCGTGATCAACTAATCGCTTGGGGAAAGAAGCTTCATCAGCGCTATGAAATATCAAAGCAGCGTCACTGGCTTTATTTCAAAGGATCGAAGGGTGAGCCATTGCCACACTGTGAAAGAGTAGCATCAGTCCAAGATGTTGCCGATCTGGTAAATAGGACACGAGAGCCATGGAGATCTACCCATGAAAAGTTACTGAAATGGAGCAGGCATCTGATACAATCATTCCTTACATCCATCCTCGCAGGCGTGGGATAATTTCAATAGAACTTGCAACATTCTGAAGAACAATGAGCTGTTATTCAAACCCGTTCCCTGCGAGAATGAGTATTTGAGCATTCTCTGTGGAAGTCTGCAAATTATCGTTTGTGCAAGTATCTGTGGCTAAAGTAACGGTATCCAAGTAATGGCAGACTAGGATTCCTTCCATAATGGGAGAATTGAATACGGCGATGGCATTTCCTTGCCCTGAGGTCGAAACAAGCCCTTCCACCACAAGATCGGCGCTCGGACCATCTGGAGAAAGATGCGTCTTGGCGCGCATCGCATCGCATCGCAGCGCATCGCCTCGTGACGTGAAACGTGAATTGGGCGAACCTTGCTCGGAGAAGCGCAAAAGAGGTGCACCATCTGGCTTCAGCCGTCTTATGATTTCGCTCAATTAAGTGCCTACCGTTATTGCCGCCGTCGCATCGGAGACTTTGGGGAGCTGCTGCAGCGGGAGCTGGACTGCGACGAGAGCGGCACACGACATTCCGGGACCGGCGGTGCCTCTCAACAGGCAGACCAGCGGAGAGCTGTGAGACTGCGCTCAAGATGGCGATGGCGACGCTCCGCCTCCTTCATCAGCCTTGTCGCCAGCATATCAATGTCCTCGGCGCTGTCCGGACAGCCTCGGTGCAATCTTCCTCCTTCCTCCAGTCTGTCCTCCAGTCGCAGGCCCTGTTATGCAGATTACCACGCCGTAGCAGAGCATATCTGTGGTCATGGTCGGGCCCATCACTGCCCACGACTAGAGGCATATCACAAAAGGCACCACAAAGGTGCGTCACATCTGTCTTTCCTTGACTACTTTCAAGGGCGGGGCTGACGTGATTTTCTCAGGAGGGGCACGCCAGAACAGCGCCTCGGCTTGCGACGGAGTTTGTCTTCGGAGCCAGAGAAGAAGCCAGAAGCCCCCGAAAGGTAAATCAGAGTCATTTTCTAGTCCCTGATACTCTGCCCCATCTCGAAATCACCACCAGAAACCCCTTGTCACGTGCAATACCCCTTTTTCATCACATGACATCCATCCCCTTCGCAGCCACACTGACAATCTGCAGCACAAGCACGCCCACGCCCGCGCCCAAAAAGGTCCTCAAGCCCCTCAAAGCTGCTGTCGCCAAATCCCTCGCCCAACTCACCCCCCACGAAAACATCTACACCATCCCCAACATCCTGACGCTCACGCGCCTCATCGCCGCCCCCGTCGTCGGCTACCTCGTCCTACACGACGCGCACGCCTGGGCGCTCGGGCTCTTCGCCTACGCGGGTATCACGGACCTAATCGACGGATGGATCGCGCGGAAATGGAAGCTGCAGACCGTGGTGGGGACGGTGATCGACCCGCTCGCCGACAAGACGCTTATGACGATCCTGACGGTGACGCTGGCGATGAAGGGCATGCTGCCCTTGTGGCTCGCGGTCATCATCCTCGGCAGGGATGTGGGACTGGCGATCGCCGCGATCTATTACCGCTGGATCAGCTTGCCGCCGCCGAAGACGATGGGCAGATATTGGGATTTTAGCCTGCCCAGTGCCGAGGTCAGGCCGACGATGGTGAGTAAGTGGAATACGGCGCTGCAGCTTTGTCTTATTGGGGCGACAACGGCATTGCCGCTGATACCCTATGAGGTAGGCACGGCGATGATGGCATTACAGTGTGTGGTGGCGGCAACGACGGTGTGGAGTGGGGCGAGTTATGTGTATAGTAAGGATGCGGTGAAGATTTTGTATAAGAAGGAGGAGGAGAACAAGGAGGAGAAAGAGAAGGAGACAAAGTTATAATGAGGCAGCATAAGTAAAAGAATACTTGTAAGATATAACAATTCACGATGAATGACAATTCAAGTGGGTCCTCTGTATGCGACGATTGTCATTTGATTATGGCTCTGTCCTTGCCCTTACAGTTGATTATTTTCTTCTCTTTCGCCATCCATTTCAATTTTGAACCACCAATAATCTTCTTTCAATATCCTTGCGACTGCCATGTGGACTTGAAATTTGCCTGCGTTTTGTTAGATATGACGTTGCCAGGAGAGTAGTTCGTACTTACTTTGTTATCAGGTGCTTCGTTTCTCCCGTAATTCATATTGACTGCTGTGCTGTCAAAACATTAGTATCTAAAATGATTTGGTACGTGAGGAATTGCTCACCTAGTTCTGGACTTTGACGGTCATTATGTGCTTGTCCATGGCTTTTCATTCTCTGTCTGTGCATGATGTCTCAATTCATGGTCCCCTAGTTTCCTTCAGGCTTGGCGTCTCTCTCCCTCTCCAAGTCTTCGACGATCTCTTTGACAATCTCAGCAAGGCCTCTGAACGAAACAGGTTGCTCAGTCATATCCTCGATAGTATTCACACCCTCATCTGCCAGCTTCAGAAACTGCCTATCTTGCAGTTCCTGTACCCAATACACCATGAACATGCTAATATCGCCATCGTCTATCTTGCACGACAAATCTCTGCCCTGTCAAGACAGCCCTTCAAATCGTCACATTGGCCCTGCTTGAGAGCGAGGATCTGCCGTATCATCTTCCCTTGATGGTTTTTATTCACATCCGGCTTCGGAAATGGATATTCCTCGCGCAAGTCTCGGGCAAGGTCGTCGAAGGAGATGGATGGGGTTTTGAATATGATCATCGACACGAATTTGGCGGGTTCGCCACGAAGAGCCTATCGAAACATCGTGATCTCGCAGAGATTCGTATTAAGGAGATCGTTCGGGTTCTCATATTGCTTCGCGCAGCCTGATGCGCGATAGGAGACTTGAACGCTATCGATGAGGATGTTGACTGGGTCGTCTCTGTTGCCAGAAAAGGACGAGTGTGTACGGACGGCTACTTCGGGCGTCGTAATAGGCTCCGAAATAACTATACAGTTCGATGGACTTGAGGGTTTCGGAAAAGATAGAACGCAGTAACGACAAAAACTGTGGATTTGGTTGTGTACGAGTAACAGTTAATATGACATTGTGGTTGATACAAGGCTGAGAGCGAGGCTGCGTCTTCTGTGATTGTCGTTGTAGTAAAGACCAATCAGCGGGGTCTTACGGGGAAACCTCGGCTTATGGGAATGACGTTGGAGCTACGAGGCTGTTGGACGTGGATTTTCAACAGGAGCGCAGTCCACGAAAGTTCATGCCTTGAGCTATCGAACAGCTGTTAGAGATCACGCAGCAGACAAGCAGCTTGTCACTATTCCCAGTTTTCCTCAGCTAGAGCTCGCAATGCCCTCACAAGCCTGGCATTCGTGATCTCGCTCGCTCACCATGTCCTCCAATACAACCATAATCCGGGCTGAGTCCTCGTACACTCTCCTCTAGGTCCCCGTGTTCTATACCACCTTCTGACTTACCCAGTCTCTCCTTCACGCAAGGCCTCCTCCTCGGCCAACTGTCCATCGTCCTCCTCATCGGCGCCTTCATAAAATTCTTCATCTTCGGCGACCCGCCATCGCCCGACGTAACCGCTGCCTTACGAGCCACCGAGCGCCGCTCTCGCACCCTCGCACACAAGCGCTCCCTCCTCTCCATCCGACCCCCCAGCGCGCACTCCCACCCCGGCTCTTCCCAGCTCTCCCGCAAGCGCTCGTCGGTGCTCCGCCAACCCCCGCCGCTCACAATCACCACTATCCTGAGCAAGACATATTACAACGTCAACGCCCACCAGCCCGAGTCGCTGGACTGGTTCAACGTGCTCGTCGCTCAGACGATCGCGCAGTTTCGCTCCGACGCCCAGCATGACGACGCGATCCTCACCTCCCTGACCCGCGCGCTCAACAGCCCCAGTCGCCCCCCTTTTCTCGACGAGATCAAAGTCACCGAACTGAGTCTCGGCGAGGACTTCCCCATCTTCAGCAACTGTCGCGTCATCCCCGTCGATGACGACGGCTTTACTACAAATAAGAGTGATGGCAGTGGGAGAGAGAGCAAGAGATTACAGGCACGCATGGACGTCGACCTCTCCGACTTCATCACCCTCGCCGTCGAGACAAAGCTCCTGCTCAACTACCCAAAGCCGCTAACCGCCGTCCTGCCCGTTGCGCTCGCCGTCTCCGTCGTCCGCTTCAGCGGCACGCTCTCCATGTCCTTCATCCCCTCCTCCACCTCGCCGGGCCACAACTCCGCGACCACCATGGCCTTCTCCTTCCTCGACGACTACCGCCTCGACTTCTCGATCCGCAGCCTCGTCGGCAGCAGGTCCAGACTGCAGGACGTGCCCAAGATCGCGAGCCTGGTCGAGAAGCGCCTCCACGACTGGTTTGACGAGCGCTGCGTCGAGCCAAGGTTCCAGGAGATCGCACTGCCCAGTCTGTGGCCACGGAAGAAGAATACGCGCGGTGGCGAGGAGACGCCGAGCGAGGTGCCGGGGCTGGGCGCGGCCTTGGGCAGTCTGAGTCGCAAGGAGGCGAAGAGTGCGGCGAAGGAAGTGGAGAAGAATATTATGGCGGAGGCGAGGCGTGAGGTAGAGCGGGAGGCAGAGGAGAGGGCAGAGAAGGAGAGGCAGAGGCAGAGGGAAAGGGATGCGGCTAATGAGGCAGAGGCAGAACTAGAGGGGTTGAGGAGGAGAAGGAGGGCGAGGGGGGAGGATTATGCGATGCCCGGGAGCATGCCTGGGATTCCTATGACGTGATGCGCTCGAGGGTTCTGAAATGTGATGATAGAGAGGATGCGATGGAAACGGCGCAGCATTGCAGGCGTTGTAGATCTGTTATCAGATATGAGAAGAAAGAATCTCGGCTATCTCCAAGTCTTCATTTCATAATCTTACTTTCTGTCAAACTTCGCTAAAATGCAATCATTCTCTCTGCTCTATGTACATACAATGTAACAATATGTTACAGATCACTCATCGTCCTCATCGCTACCCTCATCGCCATCCATAACCCCTAATACCAGCCCCTCCCGCGCATACCACACCCTCCTCTCCTTCGCTCCAAGCAATGCATCCATCATCGCCCCGGTATTCGCCCTCTGCCGCCCCACCTTCTCCCTACTCCCGAAATCCCTGCTTTCCCTGCCCCCCTCCCCCCACAACCTCGTCTCCTCCACGCTCGCCCCAATCTCAAACTCCCCTCTACACAGCGCCGTCATCGTTATTCGCACGTCCACAGACTGATGTCCAGGCAGGGGAGGTAACGTGCGCTGCAGCGTCCCGTCCCAGACGATTTTCTTAGACAGGTCGAGCGAGTGCGCATGTGCGCTGTTGCGGAGGCACGGCTGCAGTCGGAGGAGCGGGTAGATGGGCTGGGACGTGCGATTCGTGATTGTCACGACGAGATGCAGGAAGTCGTCGACGTCGACGATCGTGCGGGGTTTTCTGGTCTTCGGCGCGCCGTCGACGCGGAGAGAGATGCCGACGTCTTCGATCTTAATCGCTTCGATCATCCGCGGCACAAGTCGCATGCCGCGCAGCTCGATATCACCTTTCCTCGGCATCCCCGACATCGTGGCCCAGGTGCCGTGCAGGGATTTCAGGATTTCCTCTCGGTACCAGAATGCTTCTCTCGACGCCCTCTCCGAATCCGCAGAGATCCTTCCCGAGCTAACGACGAACTGGCGCTGGCGAGCCGGATCGAGAGTTGGGATCGCTTTGTAAGGATCTGGGAGGAAAATGCGTTTATGCGGGAAAACAATCCGCGAGGTGCTGCCGGGAAGAATCTCTTCTTCGATTCTACCGCCGTGGCTGATTTCGAGATTGACGCGGAGGGGTGCTGGCCAGGCGTTGCGCAGGTCAAGCATTAGGAGGCAGTAATCTCGGGGGTCGATGTTCACGGTCGTATCGTCGCCAGCGGGGTCCATTGGCCAAAGGTGGCCTGGAACGTCGCCGCCGAGTGGTAGAACGTCGATGCGCGAGAGTTCAATGCCAGCGTTTACCGTGACTGTAATTGGCAGATTTACTTGTCGGGTATGGAAATTGCCTTGGACATCACTCGCAGGCTTGCCCAGGTACGCATAATCAACCAGAACACTTGCACTCATCAAACCAGGTTTGCCCAAGATTTCAAAATCGCAAACTTTTGTTCCATTTGGTGGAATGTGCGTTTCATCCTCACCGTCACGCTCGATATATCGCAAAGCAGCTTTGCGAGCAAGGATGAGTTCGTACTCATACAATTCAGCCGGAGAGGCGTCACGATTGCTGAGTGCTGTCTGAAGCGGAGCTTGCGTGGAGTCCTGAAAAGAGAAGAGGAGGAGATCGACTGGTGTAGTGGTTGAGAGGTTTTTGAGAGTGATGGAAAAAGTCTGTCGCTCGCCTTCTAGGACCATGGTAGCCGCTTGTGAGAGGGTGGTGGAAGTAATGATGACGATGGGTTGGGGGGCAATGGCCGTGAGGGATAAGGTCGCAGGTTTGGGGATATTCGGCTTGACAGTGGGGCGTTTGGATATAGAGACGTCCGATATTGGACGAGCTTCCCGCCTGCGTGGGACTGCAAGGCCAACCGCTTTGATTTTAATCTCTGACTGCGGCGACCATGGCTCCGAGAAGATTGGAAATCTCCGTTTCCTGCAGCCTCGGACCTTGACAATGCATCCTTTGATTTTGAATGATCCTGCGGCTTTCGGCGTTCCTGAGACACTCAAGATCTGTGTCCGATAGGGGCCTACCACAGTTTCTTGAACAGCGGATTCGAATTCTCCACCATCACCTTCCAAATGAATGCTGTCAATGATGATGTCAAACTCGTACGGATTTTGCAGTGTGACTTTAAAGACGGCACTTTCGCCAGACACTAATAAGCGCTCAACGGCTGCAGCATCTGGACGCTTTGCAAACGGATTGTAAATGAATGGATTCTTGCCAGCTTCGGCACCTGTAACTGATTCACCGAGCTCAGAACTTCGATGAGGATTAGGAGTTCGAGACGGAGCTAACGGTTCGAGTTCAACGCCACGTACCAGGAATTCATCCCAGTACTCGGCTTCTAGATCTTGCAGGCCAATCTTTCGGGCAGCATCAACCGTTCTTATAATATTGGTAGATAGACGCACTTGCTCGTCTCGCGTCATCAGCGGGCCCGCATTCTCCGTGCGAGGCCCTGGTGCTACTCCTGTACCAGCCGTCCGCAGTAAATCAGCACTGAATCTCAAGACTCCTTGAAAGTCGGGGAGCGCTTCAGCAAGGTTTATGCAGGCTCGAAGCACATTCATCTTTAAAGATTTGCCGCCGAACTGGCGAGCTGCTGCGTTTTCCATGATGCGTGCAACAACAGTCTCGTCAGAGTCATCAAAGACTAACTTGCTCAACCGATTGCTCTCGTCTTTTTCCGAAAGCTGAAAGCTCACCACACCATATATCCGACCCATAAGACCAAGTAAATCATCCATTCCAGCCTCAACATCGCCTTCGCCGAGATCTAGGGTACCAGCGCCGTTTGTATTACCATTAAGATGGCTTAATGCAGCCAATCCAGCGGCAGGATGGATGCCCATTTCTGCCGCACCAGCCATTCGTGCTTTAACCAAACCAGGAATTAGAACAGACACCAATTCGCGCATAACCATTGCCTTCTTTCTCTCGTAGCCAAGAACCCCAAGGACAGAAGCAATTCCAGCCAATATAATAGTACGATCGATGACAGAAAGCTCCACAGCGACGGCTGATGAAGGGAATGCTCGAAATAACGTAGAGACGATTACGGACCTCGTAGGCTGGATATTCAATCGAGGCGTATGTGTATTTGGAGATGTTGAGAATGGTGTGCCTAAAACCACGTATTGTAAAGAACCGTCATCAAGCTTTCCTCCGGCTAGATGTACCGCGGAGAGCAACTTGGCAAATCGAATCGCAGACTCAGAATATGGCAACTGTGGTAGTGATTCGCCACTAAAATTCGAAGCACGTTCATATAGGCCAAGTATTCTGTCTAACAGTTCCGGAAGAAGTGTCATGAGGTTCTGCAGTGACACTAGCCGATTGCTTATGCCAGCATTCTGCTGGTCGAGCGCAGTGCCTGTCGGCGTATGGTATGGCGCTTTATCCGATGACGTGTAGCATAGCGGCGGAATCTGAAAATCCAAGCCAGCCCATGCAAGCATCAACATGCCAACGAGCATGCCATCCAAAGCCTTCGCATGCCAAAGATGGTCATTGTTGGTTCTGGCGATCTGTGCTCCTTCGCTTAACTCCTTCAGCGCATCTTGCCAGCGTCCAGCCTGGAGGTATAAACCTCCTATAGCTACTGCAATGCGACCCTTTGCTTTATTCCTTGACCTTTCGCTGAGGCTGCCAGAACCGAATCCCTGTACTGATATGCGATCGCGACTGTGCCCCTGGAACTTCTCCGTGATACTACTTTCGCGACTCAGAGAAGGTGGACTTTTTGTAGTGGAGGCGTCATCAACTGGTGTGCCGGGTCCACTATTCGGTGTTGCAGGGCGAGAGGTCGATGCTATGCCGAAATGTTCAGCATGTTGTGACCCGAATCGGACAGGCATTGACATCCGGACCTGACTTTTATCGGCTTTTGGTGGCAGTGGCGATCCAGTCCGAGAGTCTATCTCGGGAGTCCCATATTGAGATACGGGCCTTGAGAGTCCCTGAGAAGTCCCACTTTCCCATGAGTACGCAGAATTCTGCCTTCTACCTAATCCTTTGTTTGGTGATTCAATTGTAGCCATTCCTTGAAAAGATTTCGCCATTGTCGTCATCTCGGCCAGCAGCAATGACGATAAGTCACACATAACAGTCTTCATGGTTGTGATCGTAGACTCGGCTAGCGATGGCACAGGCACCAAGCCATCGGGCAACTTAGGAGAAGTACTGTCATCGTGATAATCGAAGAGCAGAGCCTGGTGTACCAACGCCTTTGGATACTGGTCTCTGACGGACTCCAGCTCTTGGTCTACTTCTCGTAATTGTCGTAAATGCGTCTGATAATCATATCCATTCGTTTCATTGCCCGCGTCATCCTTGTTTGAGACATGATCGAGCTCGGAGCCATCCCCAATCCCAAGAATGACAAGCGGCTCGCGGTATAGTTCGAAAGGGGCTAATGCTAAATGCGAAGCAGGGGGTAGAGAAGTCGTAAGGTCGTAAACAATCATGCCAGCTTGGAATGCCAGAGGAGAGAACATATCTATGAAAGCGTGAGCCAGGTACGAGAAAGCTGCGAGGTAGAGGTACAAGAGGAGATCTCTTCCACCCAGAGTTCCCAACTCACTTCTATTAGGCCGTCTATCGGGACTGATGTCCCCAAGACGGACAACATTTTCGGGATATAGGCGGGCGATAAACGTCAAGAAACGCTCCCTTCTGATTCGGCCCAAAGGCAATATCAAGACTCTCACCCTCGCTGGCGCGATGGGCGACAGAGGGTCAAAGACCATACTGTCATTTGGATCTGCGATTGCTCAACCAGTCTTGCTCTAAGGAGAATGGCTTTTATCCTTTTATTCTATCTGTGTCGCGCGATCATATTTCATATATAGCGCAAGAGCACATGAGAGACTTTGAAAGGACAAAATGTTCGTTGATCGTTAGGAAGATCTTGAGTCTTGGCTTCGCGATCAACAGCTCCTACGGTGTGTCCTTGGGTATTTGTGGTTGCGACCGGAAGTTGCCGACCCCACGACCCTGCCTGTCATCATGGTCCGTCCGCTAACCTAATTCAGTTCCAGTGGTGGATTGGAATATCAAACCATCCATCCCTGGACGTTACGGAGTAAAGTGATTTCCAGTCAGCAGTGAAAAGAAAAATCCGAATATTCGGAAATCACATATCGGATTTTCTCAGGACTCAGGATTTAATTATTTGATATATATATATTTCCTTAGCATATCTATCTCCTTCCCACCGAAATAAACACCCCGCGTACCTATCGCTGACGAAGATGCGAATTCGATCAATCTCCAAGTTCCAGTTCCTTGGACTTTGCAGCATCTGGTGATATTGGTGAAACTTTCGGTTTGGTTTCTTGTTCATCTTTTATACGTTCTATGTTCTTAAAGGATCCTCATATGAGCAAATCCATTGAGATTTGAGAAATCCATTCTCCAGGAACCAGCCGGCAGCACAGGCAGTTTCGAGATGCCTGAGCCGGGCTTCAAAACTATTTGCAGCAGCTTATTTCTTGTTATTTTTTTCTGATAACAAAACATCTTGGTACCAGTCACAGTGGCGTGCACCTGATATGTGTCCCGCTCGCTGTTTTGACATAAGATGTCCTCGAAATCATTTCTCTGGTTCCGGCGCTCTCTCTACGTAACACCCTCATCACCCTCATCAAGCGTCAAAATAAGGGTATCTGCCCAAATACCTATTCTGCTGCTATTCATTATTTTCTCATTCTACCAACATCTAATCTCCTCGTCTCTCATCACATACATCGTCCTTACACTCGTTCCTATTTATTTTCATTTCCTCAATACCTCAACCTCCTCAATGGAACGGTCTGGCGGCTCCCTACCCAGCATCTCCTCCCACACCCCTCCCGATTCCTCCTCCCAATATTCCTCCCAAACCGCAGCCCTCCACACCGACATGGGCGGTCCCCACCCCAGCGCCACCCACCCCATCCACCCCGCGTCCACCAACTACTCACCGGGCAGTGAGTTGCCTCCCTCATCCCCTCCTGCCCGACCCTCCAGCTACCCCCGCGCATCCACAGCCACTGCTCCCCGTGCCGTACGTCCCCCACCCCCCCTCTCTCCTCAAACTAACCCCTCCCCAAAGCCCGCCTCCGAACCCGCCCCAGATCCAGACAACAGCCTCAACCGCGGCACAGGCTCCGTGTCACAGTTCTCGCCGCAATACATGTCCCAGCACGCCCAGACCCAAGGCCTGCACATGGGCATGGCGGGCGCGGCACAGCCAGTCAGTCCGTCCTCGTCGCGTGTTTCGCACAACTGTGTCATGCTGTAGCGTGTGCGGCGGATTCGGCATGAGGATGGGAAGAGGCTCACGATGAGGAGTAGGTGCTGCAGCCGCCCATGAAGGTGCCGCCGGACCCGGACCAGCAGATACGTCCCAGGGGTCTGGAGGTGGGGGATGTGTGTTGTGGGATTTGTGCGGGGATTGTGTGTTTTGCGTGTTGCAAGATGTGTTGCCTGTGAGATCGGGGGTAGGAGAAGGGATATGAATATGTGTAGGACGCGATAGAAAGGGACGAATACTATACGTGGGGATTGAGGTGATAGCCTGATACCACAGAACGTCAGAGCTGTGAAATAGGCGCAAAATTACAATGACCAAAGGAGAATAATTCCCAGCTTACCCCCGCTATGAAATACCGAATTCTCACACTGTATCTTGACACTTGATCTCATATTAATATAGGACCACATAGCGTCAACAGGGCATGATTATTCTCAGAACATGATTATTCTCAGAACATCAAGATATCAAGTGACTTTTATTCGCCAGAAACCCAGTCCAAGAAGTATTTTATCTATTCGTCGATACCCCAAATCTACGAGATGGTCTTCTCAACCATGGTAATGCCATACTTCTTCAGCTCCGCCATCAACGGGTTGTTAATCTTGCTGGTCATCGGCGCGATAACACCCTTCTCGGAGATGGTGCCATCGAGCACTTGCTTAACAGCCACACCACAGGGAACACCCACAGTCTTAGCCATGGCGCTGTAGCCCTTTGGATCGCCATACTCGCAGAGCGTAGACGTCCTCGTCTCCCTGCGGCCATCCTTGTGCTCGATCTCAAACTTGTGCTGCAGCATGACGAAGTCACGCTCGCCCGCCTCGAACTGCATCTTCTTCTCCAGCGTGGCGCAGAGCGTGTCGAGCGGGTTGCCGCGGGGGATGATCTTCTCGTCCGAGAAGATCCCGATCCACTTCAAGCCGGACAGGATGCGAGTCTCCTCCTCGGCGGTGTTGAAGATCGCCTTGGACTTGATGGAAGCCTCGAGGTCGGCCTCACTGGCGGACTTGGCCGCGAGGATCTGCGCCGTGGCATCTTTCCAGGAGATGGGAGTGTTGAGGTACTCGGCCGGCTCGTCGGAGAGGAAGCCCATGTCGACGAGGACTTTGATGAACTCGGGGAAACCCTGGTAGCGGAGGGTGCCGCGGATGATGGTCTGCGCCTCGGGGATGTTGTAGCGCTCCTTGTATGGGGTGGAGTCGCGGTTGGGGTAGGCAACGAAGGCGTAGCCGGGGTAAATGAAGTATGGCTTGGCGGTAGCCATGAGGTCCTTGGACTCAATCTCGACGACCTTGCCGTCCTTGTAGTACTTGGCTGCGTTGCGGAGGGCGAGGAGGACACCGCGGGAAGACCAGGAGAACTTGTATCCGAGAGGGTTGTCGGAATCCTCTGGTGCTGGGAGACCACCGCAGTAGGAGAGGAAAGAAAGGATTTTTCCGCCCTCGGCGTGGACCTCCTCGATGGTCTTGATGGCATACAAGTGATCAATTCCTGGGTCAAGACCAATCTCGTTCATGACTGTGATACCGGCATCCTTGGCGGCCTGGTCGAGCTCCAACATGGCTGGGGAGACATAGCTGGTTGTGACGACGTGCTTCTTGTTGCGGATGGCGGACTTGATGACCGTTGCGTGGAAGGTATATGGGATCAAGGAGATGACGAGGTCGTGCTTTGCGACTTCAGCATCGAGAGCTGCCTCGTCGGTGACGTCGAGAGAGATCGGATGGGCATTCTTGACGCCTTCGGAGAGCTTCTTTGCGCTTTCGAGTGTACGGCAAGCTTTTCAATGTCAGCGGTCGAATAATAATGGTAATAATGATAATAATGACGAGGCTGGAGGGCATCCGTACCAACAGAGACCTGGATGCCAGCGTCACTGAGGACATCGAGAGTGGGGCGGGTCACAAAACCCGAACCAAGCATAAGAACCTTCCTACTTGCTGTCAGCTTCCACTTCCATTGCCTCTGCTTCTATGGAATGTGATATGAGACCTATGGTCACTTACTTGTCAGACATGATTCTAGTGTATCAATCTGTGTAATTGAGGATTGTTGTTCTGGGAGAGGTTTAAGTATGCGACTCTGTCAAACGGTGTAGGTTCCCACCTCCAAATGTTTTGGCGGGGCAGGCCGCGATCGGGAAGACTTTCCATTTGGTGTAGAGGGGGCGGGGCAGCAGCCAATGATGACAAATCCGACAAAAATTATATCATTTCTACGCTCCCACAGAGCCTTTTCTTTACATTTGAGATTAGATAGGTCCTCGATAAAAGTTGAAGACAGTTTTAGGAGTACTAAAAGGTGTAGATGGCTCGGAATATATCCAGATATATATATATATATGAGAATTGATTTTGATTTTGATTTTCGCTACCTGTGCCCCCCCCACCCCCTCCCCCCCCCCCCCCCCACCCCCCCCCCCCCCCCCCCCCTTTCAACACACTCCCCCCCCAAAACACCAAAAACCCCCCCCTCCTTCAACCCCCTCCCGGCATCTTCGTGTCAAAAACACA